>OODK01000670.1_pt1 | contig 27177 bp, 18 predicted proteins | sample 1671371 | NCBI WGS metagenome assembly OODK01 (sample SAMN06348150, study PRJEB24527) | human gut metagenome | biome: human gut; feature: ankylosing spondylitis patient; material: feces | host: Homo sapiens | place: China | collected 2015-10 | reverse complement strand
TTAAAAAGGTTCTGGCTATGGCATTGGCAATGACCATGGCAGCAGGCGTTCTGACAGGCTGCGGCGGCAAGGATCCTGTGGCAGATACATCTGCATCCGGTGAAACAGCAGCAGCCGGAAGTGAAGCAACAGGCACAACAGGTACTGCAGACACATTTACGTATGCCATCGGCGGTGATCCGGGTGCCAACGTGAATGTTATCACAACAAATGACCGTTTTGGTCTGATGACGGTCAAGATGATCTATTCACCACTCTGCATGTACAATGCAGACGGTATCAACTGGTTCCTGGCAACAAGTGTTGATACATCCGATGACAACACAGAGTATACATTCCATCTTCGTGATGATGTGAAGTGGTCTGATGGCGAGCCATTTACAGCAGATGACGTTGTCTTCACTTACGAAGCCATGGAGAATCCGGATAATGCAGGCTGGGCTTATTCACAGCTTGTTTATGATCAGGGCGCAACAAAGATCGAGAAGATTGATGATTACACAGTGAAGTTCACAATGCCTTTTGCAAGTGCAGCTTCTCTGGAAATGCTGTGCAACATCTTTATCATGCCTGAGCATATCTACAAAGATGTGACAGATTTCGAGAACAATGAATTCAATACAAAACCTGTCGGTACAGGCCCATATGTGATGTCTGAGTATTCTGCAGGTTCTTATGTGAAGTTCTCTGCCAATGACACGTATTTCCTTGGCAAGCCAAGCATTGGTACAATCGTTTACAGAATTATCGAGAATTCCAACACAGCGATGATGGCTATTCAGAGTGGTGAAGTGGATGCGTGGGTGGCAACACCTTCAGAAATCGGTCAGATGAATCTCGAAGCGAACAACCTGACAACTTACGCTTACAGCGAAGGTCGTGTTGGTTACATGGCCATCAATGTGAAGCAGATTCCGGATCAGAAGGTACGTCAGGCCATCTTCTACGCATTGAATACAAAGGATATTGATGATGCTGTTTTCCTGAGCGATGAGTATTATGATATTCCGACAAGCTTCCTGCCACCTACAAGTGAATTCTATACAGACAATGTTGAGAAGTATGATCAGAATATTGAGAAAGCCAAAGCACTTCTGAAAGAAGCCGGCGCAGAAGGTCTGAAGGTTGAACTGACTTACAGTGGTTCTGATGCTGCACAGGCAACACAGGCTGCCATGATTCAGGAACAGTTGGCTGCAGTTGGTATTACATGTTCATTAAACGGTATGGACAGTACAGCCATGATCGATCAGCTTGCAAAGGAAGACACAACAATTCAGATGTACCTGAATGGTTATATCATGGGTATTGATCCGGATACATTCTATCCTCTGTTTGGTACAGATGGTGGTTATAACTATATGCACTATGATTTCACAGAAATCGATGATCTGTTCAAACAGGGTCGTGAAACATCCGATGAAGCAGAGCGTAAAGCCATCTATGAGAAACTTCAGCAGACACTTCAGGATGAAGCTTGCTTCTATCCATTAGTTTCCAACAAGCGTATCCTTGTTGTCAACAAACGTGTCAGCGGTGTTGAAGATGCCAAGCTTGTACCTGTTTATACATTTGAGGATACATCTAAACTGACACTCAGCGAATAAGCACCTTAGGCGGATGGAAAGGATTTTCTTTATGTCTGCTTTGGATTGATTGGTGTGAAGCGCATATTGGGCGGCTGCAGGACTGATTTTTGCAGCCGCTTATTATATAGCAAAGTAAATTTCGTATATTTACGACAAGGAGTAAAATGATATGGCAAAGTACATCATTAAAAGAATACTGGCAGCCATTCCTATGGTTCTGATCATTACGGTTATATGTTTTGCTTTGATGAATCTGGCACCTTATGATGCGATCGACGCAATGACGACGCCGAATATGTCACCGGAGACGGTCGCATTGATCAAGGCAAAATATGGATATGATCAGCCAGTATATATTCAGTATATCCGATGGCTCGATGGCCTGATCAACGGCAATTTCGGTTATTCCATCGTTACCCATCAGAGCATTTCAGCGGATCTCGCAATCCGTATTCCGAATACGATCAAATTGATCCTTCCGGCTTATCTGCTGGCCTATGCACTGGCAATTGTGCTGGGGCTGATCGCCGGTTCTCATAAGAATAAATGGGCAGACAAACTCATTGACGGTATCTGCGCCATTGGTATCGCACTGCCTACTTTCTGGGTATCGATGCTTTTAATATATTTTCTGGGCTACAAACTGAATGTGCTTCCTATCGTGGGTATGCATACCATTGGCCAGGAGAATTCCATGATTGATTATCTGAGACATTTTCTGATGCCGTTTATTGCGCTTTTCTTAAGCTTTCTGCCGGATGCGACACGTTATGTGCGTTCCTCAACGATTACGCAGTATTCTGAAGATTATGTCATGGTACAGCAGGCTTTCGGTGCGTCAAAGGCAGAGATTATGTTTAAGCATGTCTGCAAGAATGTTCTTCTGCCGATCATTACAAAACTCGGCATGGCATTGCCGATGCTTGTAACAGGTGCGATCATTACAGAGACAATTTTCGGATGGCCGGGTGTTGGTCCGTATTTCGTAAAAGCGATTCAGGGTATGGATTATCCGATCGTTATGGTCATTCTTGTGTTGTCTTCAACATTGGTTATCCTGGGCAACCTACTGTCAGATATTCTGTATTGTTTGACGGACCCGAGAATTAAGGATTTGGGGTGATAGTGATGGCGAAGAATAAAAGTGATCAGAAAAGAAGAATTGAAAATGTTTTAAGTGTATTAAAGCATGACAAGCTGGCAATTGCCTCCCTCGTATTCCTTGTGATTATTATCGCGCTGGCACTTCTGGCACCAATCCTGCCCTTGGACCCGAATACCACCGATGTGCGCAATATGTTTCAGCCGCCTTCACCGGAGCATTGGTTTGGTACCGATGATATCGGCCGTGACTATTTGTCACGAGTAATCTATGGCGGTCGTGTATCATTGTTAGTAGGTTTTCTTGCCATGATAACCTGTGTCTGTGTCGGCGTATTAGTGGGTACGGTTTCCGGTTATTGCGGCGGATGGATCGACAGTATCCTGATGCGTATCGTGGATATCATGTCATCCATTCCATGGATGGTACTTGTTACAGTTATTAGTCTTTTCCTGAAGCGTGGTCTTAAATCCATTATCATTGTTATCGGTTTCTTTACGTGGATGGAAATTGCCCGCCTGGTGCGAGCGGAGACGCTGTCTCTGAAAGAACGTGAATATGTCATGTATGCCAAATTTGTCGGCATTCCGGGATATGTGATTATTTTGAAGCATATTATTCCTTCCGTGCTTCCGACAATCATTATTGCGGCATCCACAGGCATTGCCAATGCGATCATGACAGAGTCTTCCTTGAGTTTCCTGGGCCTTGGTATCCAGCAGCCGATGTCTTCATGGGGAAGTCTTCTTCAGAATGCCCAGAGCTATATGCAGAATGCGATTTATATGGCGATTCTTCCGGGTCTTCTGATTGTGCTGACAATTTTTGCATTTAATAAACTGGGCAATCTCCTCCGTATTTTTGTGGAACCGAGAGTAATGTCCGGTGAGAAAGATTAGGAGGTTTGAGGATGGACGAGAATAAGATGACACAGACAGGTGAGCGTCTTCTGACCGTAGATAATCTGAAGACCACCTTTATGATCCACAAGACAAAGGTTGAAGCTGTGCGCGGAGCCAGCATCCATGTGGATGACGGAGATATCCTTGCTGTGGTAGGTGAATCCGGAAGCGGCAAGAGTGTCCTGATGAAATCCATTATGGGACTGCTTTCGGAGAATGCTCAGACAACAGCAGACAGTCTGGTTTATATGGGACGCAATCTGCTGGAGTTTTCTGCAGACGAGCGAAGAAAAATGCGAGGCAAAGAATTTGCCATGATTTTCCAGGATCCGATGACAGCCCTTAACCCGCTGAAGAAGATCGGTGCTCATCTGACAGAAGTGCTGATGCGTTACCGCAAGCTGAACAAGAAACAGGCACGAGAGGAAGCTATTGAGGCCCTCCGTAAAGTCGGCATTCCTTCCCCTGAGAAGCGTCTGGATCAGTATCCCCATGAATTTTCAGGGGGCATGCGTCAGCGTGTACTGATTGCCATGGCATTGTGCTGCAAACCGAAGCTGCTCATTGCCGATGAGCCGACAACAGCGCTGGATGTGACCATTCAGGCACAGATTCTTGAATTATTAAAACAGTTAAGAGACGAAGAAAAGATGAGCGTTGTGCTCATTACCCATGACCTGGGTGTGGTGGCCAGCCTCAGCAACCGTATTTCCGTTATGTACGGCGGCTTAATCATGGAAGAAGGATTGACGGACGAGATTTTCTATGCACCGAAGCATCCGTATACGAGAGCATTGCTGCATGCGATTCCGCAGCCGACAACAGGGGTGAAGGAACGATTGGAAGCTATTCCGGGTATGGCCCCTTCATTGACGAATCCGCCGGCGGGATGTCCGTTTGCGGAACGCTGTAAGTACGCTTGTGAGAAGTGCGAATCCGAGATACCGGCGTATCGTCAGTATACCAGGACACAGCGTGCCATGTGCGTATTTACGGAAGAAGAATTAAATGCAATGGATAAGGAGGGAAAAGCCGATGGCAGAACAGAATAATCAGATCCTGTTGGAGACAAAAGACCTGCAGAAGCATTTCCCGATCAAGGATTTCTTTGGCCGTAAGAAGCAGGCAGTCAAGGCGGTAGACGGTATTACATTCCAGATCAGAAAAGGTGAGACATTCGGTCTTGTGGGCGAGTCCGGCTGCGGTAAATCGACGCTGGGCAGAACACTGATCCGTATGTATGAGCCGACAGGCGGACAGATTATTTTTGACGGCGAAGATATCACAAAGCTTGAAGGCGCCAAACTGCAGCCTTATCATAAGCGCATGCAGATTATTTTCCAGGATCCGTATTCAGCTCTGGATCCGCATCACAATGTGGAGGAGATTATCCGTGAACCGATGTCCCTTTATACCAACGCATCAAAAAGCGATATTGATGAACGGATCGTAGAGCTGCTGAAGAAGGTTGGTATGAAAGCGGATGATATGTATAAATATGCCTATGAATTTTCCGGCGGTCAGCGTCAGAGAATCGGTATTGCCCGCGCTTTGGCAGTGAAACCGGAGTTTTTGCTCTGTGATGAACCGATTTCAGCGCTGGATGTGTCCATTCAGGCACAGGTTGTCAATATGCTGGAAGATCTTCAGGAGGAACTGGGACTGACGTATCTGTTTGTGGCCCATGATCTGTCGATGGTTCGACATATTTCAACACGTATCGGCGTCATGTATCTGGGCAAGATCGTGGAGATCGCAGAGAGTGACGAATTATATGATCATCCGATGCATCCGTATACAGAGGCGCTTCTGTCGGCCATTCCTGTGGCGGATCCGGAACTTGCGAGAAGCTCAAAGCGCAAGATCATCAAAGGTGATCTGCCGAGCCCGATGGATGTTCCGGGCGGTTGTCGTTTCCATACAAGATGTCCGTACGCCAAACCGGAGTGCAGTCAGATGGAACCGCCGCTGGTCGAGCGGACGCCGGGGCATTTTGTGGCCTGCCATATCCGGTAGTGCTGCAGCAAATTTGACCTGCATTTGATTTGAATAGAATGATTCGAACAAAAGTGTACTTTTATCTATGAAAGAAAGCGTTCTTTTCTTTCTTTTGGAAGTACACTTTTTGGTTTAAAAGGTTTATGATAAGGTTTATGAATGACTGAAGGGAATGGATATAAATTATGAAACGTATGCTTTTAACAACATTATGTTATATAGAAAAGGGTGATCAGTATCTGATGTTGCATCGTGTCAAAAAAGAGCATGATATCAACAAGGATAAGTGGATCGGTGTTGGCGGCAAGTTTGAGGACAAGGAAAGTCCGGAGGATTGTCTGTTTCGGGAAGTACGTGAAGAAACCGGACTGACTTTGACGTCATGGAAGTTCCGGGGCATCATCACTTTTGTGACAGACCGTTATGAGACAGAATTTATGCACCTTTATACAGCGGATGACTGGGAAGGTGAGATGATCGAGTGCAATGAAGGCAATCTGGAGTGGCTGGACAAGAAAGAAGTATTTAATCTGAAAGTCTGGGAGGGAGATAAGATCTTTTTCTGGCTGATGCAGCATGATGCACCATTCTTTTCACTGCGGTTGGAGTATGTGGGAGATGAACTGGTTTCTTATGCGATGAATGGCGTGTATCACAATCAACAGTATCCGGGACAGAATATGTATCAGGAATTTCTGGATACGTATGAAAAATAAAAACCAAAAAGGCTATTGTATGAAATCCTTTTCATACGGTAGCCTTTTTGTGTGATATCACAAAGTGGTTCAAAATCTCAGAAAATCACATCTTATCAATGAATTCTTCAATCGAATGACAGCGTGCTGCGTTTTTGGTCCATTGTCTGAGGGTATCAAGAAATCATAGATATAATCAAATTTTTTTTGTCTGAAATCTTGTCTGCTGCAAATAATATATGCTATACTAGAACAAAGTGAGTTGTGAAACAGGGCGACAAGCCCTGTTTTTTTAGGCCAACAAGGAGGAACAATATGAGTAAAACAAAAGTTTGGATCATTGGTGCCAAAGGAAGACTTGGCAGTACCATTAGTGATGCCCTTGACCGTATGGCATACAATGTACTGACATCGGATATGGATGTGGATATTACCGACATGGATAGTGTGACGGCATTTATGGACATGAGCCATCCGGCAGTTGTCATTAACTGCGCAGGTTATAATACCCATGACTGGCTGGAAGAGGATATGGTGAAGGCGTTCAGAGTCAATGCTATTGGTGCGAGAAATGTTGCTTCTGCATCCCGTAAAGTGGGCGCAAAACTCATTCACATGTCAACAGATGACGTATTTGACGGACAGGGGAATGAACCACTGAATGAATTTGATACAGCAACTCCGGATACAATTTTTGGTAAATCCAAGCTGGCCGGAGAAAACTTTGTGCGTGAACTAAACCCGAAGCATCTGATTGTTCGCAGTTCATGGGTTTATGCCAAAGCGGGCAGTTGTTTTGTAAATTCTGTGATTCGTCAGGCAAAAGAAGGCGGTGTCATTCAGGTGGCAGCTGAACAGTACAGCAGTCCGACAAGTGCCAAAGTGCTTGCTGATTTTGTTATGAAGATGATTGATGCCAATGAATATGGTATTTATCATGCTTCCTGTGAAGGGTGCTGCAGCCGTGTAGAAGCAGCAGAAGAGATCCTTCGATGCATGGGTCAGGATCCGACAGGCAGAATTGAGGAAATATCTGCCGAAGCAGGCAAGAACAGCCCGAGAAGGACAGATCTTCAGAATCTGATGATGAAGGTAACCGGAATTTACCAGATGCCTGACTGGAAAGATGCGATGCGGGATTATATTCAGGAATTGAGGGGGTAGGAAAATGGCAAAAGAAAAAAGCAAAAAGAAGCTGGGAATGACCACACTGATTTTTATCGGTTTATTCCTTGGTGCATTTACCGGTATTATTTTGTATTACTTTGTTCCGGCAGGATATATGAGAGATACCGTGTTGGTGGATGGTGTATTTTATGTTGTCGGACAGGGCTTTTTAAGACTCATGCAGATGCTGGTTGTGCCGCTTGTATTCTGCTCCCTGATCTGTGGTAGTGCGGCTATTGGTGATACGAAGACCCTTGGCAAAGTCGGTGTGAAGACCATTGTATTCTATCTTTTTACAACGGCTCTGGCGATTTCGATCGCCCTTGCGGTGGGAACGATTGTCAAACCGGGACTTGGACTGGATACAGCTGCGATTCAGACACAGGATGTCACTGTAGCTGAGAGTACGACTCTGACAGAGACGTTATTAAATATCATTCCGACTAATCCCATTGGAGCATTGGCGAATGGTACCATGCTTCAGGTAATCGTATTTGCACTTTTTGTCGGCATTATTCTTGCAAAACTGGGAGAAAGAGTGGAAGTTGTTTCTAACTTTTTTGCACAGTTCAATGATATTATGATGGAGATGACCAATATGGTCATGATGGCAGCGCCGATTGGCGTGTACTGCCTGATTGCCAGAACATTTTCCAATATCGGTTTTTCGGGATTTATTCCGATGGCAAAATATATGCTCTGTGTACTTGGAGCACTGGCGATTCATTGCCTTGGCAGTTATTCTGCATTGATGGCAATCTTTACAAGACTGAATCCGTACAGATTTATCCGTAAGTATTTCCCTGTTATGAGTTTTGCTTTTTCAACAGCAACATCTAATGCTACGATTCCGATGGCAATTGAGACCCTGGATGAAAAAATTGGTGTATCCAAGAAAATTTCTTCATTTACGATTCCGTTGGGAGCAACGATCAATATGGATGGTACAGCAATCATGCAGGGTGTTGCCGTCTGCTTTGCTGCCCAGGCATTTGGCATTACTTTGACACCGACGGATTATCTGACTGTTATCGCAACGGCAACATTAGCGTCCATTGGTACAGCAGGTGTGCCTTCTGTTGGTTTGATTACATTGTCTATGGTATTTGCTTCTGTTGGGCTTCCTGTAGAAGCGATTGCCATGATCATGGGTATTGACCGAATTCTGGATATGGCCAGAACAATGGTTAATATTACAGGTGATGCAATGTGTACGGTTATTGTGGCGAATCAGGACGGTGCACTGAATCGGGATGTATTTAACAGTAAATAGAAGAACTGAATAAGTATATTGTGTATAAAAGGTATCCGTGTTGATAAATGCGGATACCTTTTGTCTGTTACATCCGTTTCAGTTCAGGGAGAACTGTGGCGAGCATTACGATGAAGCAAAGACTGCCGCCGATAACATTGGAGACGGGTTCGGCCATAAAAACGCCGTTTGGGCCAATGTTCAGGGCATAAGGCAGGATATAAGTCAGGGGCACCACAATGATGACTTTACGCAGTATGGAGAAAAAGATGGCATATTTCTTCTTGTTGAGGGCTTTGAAAATTGTTTGACCCACATATTGCAGCAGCATGAAGATAAATGCAGCAAAATAAAGTTTCATGGCGGGGACGGTATCGGTCATCAGGGCCTGATCCGAGCTGAAAATTCCGATCAGGAAGCGAGGTGCAGCCAGAATCACGCTCCAGATGAGCAGCGTATAGATCAGCGCTAAAACGGCCATGGTGATACCGGCCTGGCGTACTTTTTGTGGGCGGCGGGCACCGTAATTGTAGCTGATGATCGGCGAAGAACCTTCCGTGATGGCGTAAATCGGTGTTTCGACCATCTGACGGACACTGGAGATGATGGTCATAACGGATATGTAGACATCGCCGCCTGTAACGGACAGGACATTGTTGGCGCAGATAGTGACAAGACTGTTGGTCAGCTGCATAATAAATCCGGCAGTCCCGAGGCTGACGATATTTTTGGCATCTTCACCGCAGGATGCCAGTTCGGTTTTGGAAAGAAAACGGATCCGATATTCTGCTTTGTAGTGTAAAAAGTACAAAACAAAGGCAGCAGACAATGTCTGCGAAATAATCGTGGCAATGGCAGCACCTTTGATGCCGAGTCCGAATACAAAGATAAACAGCGGATCCAGCAGAAGGTTGGCGACAGCGCCGATGATAACGGAGGTCATGCCGGTTGTTGCGTAGCCCTGGGCATTAATGAAAGGATTCATGCCGGTGGCAGCCATGGATGGAAATGTACCGAGCAGATAGATCATCAGGTAGGGATATGCATAGGCCAACCCGGCATCAGAAGCACCGAAAAGTACCAGAATCGGTCTGGCAAAGAGCAGGCCTATAATCATCAGGATAACCGCGCATAATGTCAGCAGGGTAAAGGATGTATTCATCAGAAGTCCGGCTTTTTCATGATTGCCTTTGCCGCGTTCAATGGAGAAGATCGGAGCACCGCCGGTGCCGAACAGGTTGCTGAAGGCTGTGATAATGACGATGATCGGGAAACAGAGCCCAACAGCGCCGAGGGCCGTAGTGCCAACGTCAGGGATACGGGCAATATAGACACGGTCAACGATATTGTAGAGAAGACTCATGATCTGGGCTACAAGCATCGGTAGAGCGGCTTTCAGAATGTTGCTGACGATATTGCCATTTTCAAAATCAATGCGTTTCATAAAAAATCATTCCTTGTTTACAAATTTTTCTTGATGTAGTATAACATGAAATGAACTATATGAAAAATATTGTTTTTATATCTATCCTATAGATTTTTTATATAGAAGGCTGATTTAATGACGGTTCAGAAAAATATTCTCAGGAATTGAGCGAGACGACTCAGAAATATTCAAAACAACTATATTAGGAATCAAAACTAAAGAAAACTGTAAAGAATGAACGTGTCTGCTATGAATTCGTTCATTCTTTACAGTTTATTGAGATTTGGGAAAGTTTTGCCCTTTATAACTCCGGATGCCGTTTAAAGTAATCCTTTGTTTCGTTTCTCACCACGCCATTCAATGCCAGCAGCGCGATTAAGTTCGGGAATGCCATCAGTGCATTAAAGATATCGGCAATGTTCCATACGGCAGCAACGGTCATATAAGGGCCGATGAAAACGCAGATAATGTACAGCCAACGGTAGGTTTTGACAGCTGTCTGGTTTCTGTTCAGAAGATATTCCAGACAACGTTCGCCATAGTAATCCCAGCCGAGGATGGTTGTAAATGCGAAGAATACAAGGCAGAGCATCAGTGAGAAAGATGCCACAACCGGAGGGAACGGAAGACCTTGCTGGAAAGCAGCTGTAGTGATGGCAACACCTTCAAGGCCTGTATTCCATGTTCCGGTAATAACGATAGAAAGACCTGTCATGGAGCAGATAACGATTGTATCGATAAATGTACCTGTCATAGAGACAAGACCCTGACGGACAGACTCTTTTGTCTGAGCGGCGGCAGCAGCGATAGGTGCGCTTCCGAGACCGGATTCGTTGGAGAAGATACCTCGCTGGATACCTTTCTGCATAGCCATGATCATAGTACCCATAGCGCCGCCGGCCAAAGCACTGCCTGTAAAAGCAGATTTCACGATGGTTACGATAGCAGCCGGAACAGCTGTGATGTTGGTGATCAGGATGATCAATGCCAGAGCTACATAAAGAACTGCCATAAAAGGCACAACAACCTGAGCAACTTTGGAAATTCGCTGGATGCCGCCGAGAACAACCAGACCGACACATAATGTCAGCACAAGGCAGGCGATAACGGTTGCCCATGAGTAGGTATTGCCGAACAGTGTGACGGTGTGTGTCATATTCGGATCAAAGAAATTCTTAACAGCGGAAGCGATACCATTGACCTGTGTAAAGGTACCGATACCGAACAGACCGACACCGGCACCGAAGAAGGCAAAAATTTTGGCAAGCCAACGCCATCCGTGTCCCATCCCGTTTTCAATATAGTAGAAAGGACCGCCGAGAACATGGCCTTCGTTATCGATTGTACGGTATTTGATTGCTAACAGACCTTCGGCATATTTAGTCGCCATACCGAGAAAAGCAGCGATGACCATCCAGAAAAGAGCGCCGGGGCCACCGGCAGCAATGGCAGTTGCAACACCGACGATATTGCCTGTACCGATGGTTGCGGAAAGGGCTGTACATAAAGCTCCGAAACTGGATACTTCACCTTCGCCGCCGTCTTCATTTTTAATCATGAACTTGAGTGCTTTGCCGAGATGTCTGATTTGAAGAACACCTAAGCGGATTGTTAAGAGACATCCTGTGAACAGGATTAAGATGATCAGAGGCAGTCCCCATACGACCGCGTCCAACCAGTTGATGAGATTGTTGATTTGTGTAAACATTCTTTTTCCTCCATCCTTTTGCCTGAGAGATTTGCAGTTGGGCGTATTCAATCAAAAACACCGCAACTGTGTACACCTTCGGCGCTCTTCCTTTGTATTTTGCATGATGCATTGTGAAGAGACTCTCCTGAGTATTAATTCAGTAATACAATGAAATAAATATTAGCATAGGGGAAAAGGAAATTCAATGTATTTTTGTGAAAAAAAGAAAAAACTGTAAAATTTTACTATGGTAGCGTAAAGATGCAAGACGGTTTTGGATATATTTCAGATATATTTTAACCGGCAGAAAGATGCGGAGTCAGCGAATTATTCTATGTTGATTGCAAGGTTGGATGTTATATGGTAAGCTAGAAATAAATAAATCAGAAAAGTGATCAGGGAGGTGAACAGCCAATGAGAAAATCAGACAGCGTAGTGAAGCAGAAAAAGGCATCAAGTCATTTAAGCGGTCTGGAAATCGTATTGAACCAGATGGTGACCATCGACCGTTCGCGAACAATGGAAGAGTTGAACCGGGCGATACAAGGCATTCTTGAATACATAGGAGAATATACGAAAGCCGGACGTGCCTATACTTTTGAATTTATAGAAAAACAGAGTATTTACCGCAACACCAGTGAGTGGTGCGCGGAAGGCGTCAAACCCCAGATGGACAATCTTCAGGCTGTTCCGTTTATGGAGATGCCATATTGGCACAGACAGTTCCTGCGTGGAGAGAAAGTGGTAATTGAAGATATAGAGGCGGCAAAGGATGAGATGCCGCTGGAATATCGTCTGCTTAAGGCTCAGGATATTCATACAGTGATTGTTTTTCCGATGTTTCATACAGATACATTGTGGGGGTTTATCGGACTGGACGATCCGATTTTGGATGAATCACAGTCTCTGATCAATCTGCTGACAGTGGTGGGAAGCCATTTAGGCAGTGCTTATGACAGCTGCCATAAGTCGAATTTGCTGGATGAGAAGCAGAATGCACTGCAGGCCAGTATTGACGCATTTCAGAGGGAACAGCGATTTCTGCAGGTGCTTTGCCAGGATTACATATCCGTTTTTTTTGCAGATTTGAAAAAGGATTATCTTGAGATTCTCAAGGTTGATCCGGAGGCAAATGTTCTGCAGGTGTCGGCATCGGAAGAATATATGACACTTTCTTATAAAGAGATTATAGAGAGCTATTGTCGTCAGTTTATGATGCAGGAAGAAGCCCGGAGGTTGAAGAAAAGGCTGAATGCTGAGAGACTGATGCGAGAACTGAAGACGCGTGACAAGATTTCCTTTCGTTTCCAGAGTCTTCCGAATGGTGCAGGCCATGAATATTTTGAGGCACAGATCACCAGAATGGCCATCGATGAAGAGAATTTCAAGGTGTTGATCGGTTTTCGTTTTATTGATGACATTGTCAGGGAGGATCGGGAGAAGCAGAGAGTGCTCAGCGAGGCATTGAATGAGACCAGGATCAATAATGAGATTATCTCCGCCATCAGTAAGATTTATTTTTCGATTTACAGAATTGACCTTGAGAAGGATGTGTATGATGAAGTTGTCAGTATCAATGAAGTTCACAAGATGACAGGTGTATCCGGCAAAGCTTCTGAGAAGATGGTTGAAATCTGTAAGGCAGTTGTTGCCAGAGATTATCAGGACCGGATTATGCGTTTCTTTGATCTTTCGACATTGCAGGAACGTCTGAAGAACACAGATACAGTTACATTGGAATATATGGTTCCGGACGGCAACTGGCAGCTGGCACGTTTCATCGCTAAAAACAGGAATGAGCAGGGAGTCGTGACAAAGGTTTTGTATGTGACCCGTGAAGTCAGCGACGTTATGCTGCGTGAGCGCAACTGGTTTATGGCGGCAGAGGCAGCCAACCGGGAGAATGAAGCTAAAACAGACTTTCTTTCAAGAATGGCCCATGATATCCGGACACCCCTTAACGCAGTTCTTGGATTTGCCTATATTGCCAAAGCGCATATTGACGAGAAGTCTATTGTCAGTGAGAACCTGGACAAGCTGCAGTCTGCAGGGCGTTATATTCAGCGGCTGGTGGATGATGTTACGGATATCAGCCAGATCGAGAGCGGACATTTTCATATTGAGCCTGCATTTTTTGATGTGATGACACTTTTCCGTGATTCTCAGGATATAATGGGCCAGATGGCAGCAGACCGGAAGCTGCATATGACTTGTCGGGCGCATGATATATTGCATCCTCAGATTGATGCAGATGCTATTCGCCTGAAACAGATCTATGTGAATCTGGTATCCAACGCTGTCAAATATACACCGGAAGGCGGCACGGTCCATTTTGAATTATATGAAGAAACATCAGACAGTCCGGGATGTGTACGTCTTGTGTCAATTGTACAGGACAACGGAATTGGTATGACAGAAGACTATATGAAGAAAATGTATGAACGTTTTTCGAGGTCTGTGGATACAAGAATCAATAAAGTCCGCGGCAGCGGTCTGGGATTGGCGATTGTCAAGGAACTGGTGGATCGGATGAACGGCAGGATCGAAGTACAAAGTGCTGTAGGTGTTGGTACAACATTCAGAGTTGTCTTTGATTTTCCTTTTGAAGAAGCAGATTCTGACATGACCCTTCAGTCCCCGACGGAATCTGACCTGGCAGACTGTGAGGGAATGCATGTTCTGATTGCAGAGGACAATGAACTGAACTATGAAGTTGCTCATGAGATTCTGGCAATGAATGGTATTACAAGTGAGCAGGCGGAAAATGGCAAGATCTGTGTTGAAAGATTTATGGAGGCACCGGAAGATACTTATGATGCGATCCTGATGGATTTGCAGATGCCGGTGATGAATGGTCTGGAAGCGACAAAGATGCTCCGCAAAATGGACCAGTACCATGGGAATACGATACCAATCATAGCTATGACAGCGAATGTTGCCAAAACGGATATGGACAAGTGTCTTGCGGCAGGGATGACAGGTCATCTGGCTAAGCCACTGGATATGCATTCTTTGATCGCAGCGTTAGCGTCCGTCAGAAAAACGGGAAATGCAAAAATGGAGAAGAAGGATTAACAATGGTAAAAGTATACTTGGTCGAGGATGAGATTATTATACGCCAGAGTATCAAGAACAGTATCGACTGGGAAAAAGAGGGGTATGAATTTATCGGTGATGCCAGCGATGGTGAACTGGCATTGCCGGTGATTTTAAAGGAGAAGCCGGATATTCTGATTACGGATATCCGTATGCCGTTTATGGATGGACTGGAGTTAAGCCGTATGGTTAAAGCGGAACTGCCGGATATCAAGATTGTGATATTGAGCGGTTATGATGACTTTGAGTATGCCAAGCAGGCTATTAAGATCGGTGTGGCGGAATACCTGCTGAAACCGGTATCCTCAGCAGTTTTGCTGGAACATTTGTCGGAGATTGCCGAGAAAGTCAGAGATGAGCGGGAAGATCTGGCCTTGAAGAAAGTTTATTACCAGGAAATGCAGGAGAATGAAGAACTGATCAAGATGAAATTCCTGGGGGAATTGATATCGGGTAAATTGTCGCTGGCAGATGCCATGGAAAAAGGAAAGCGTTTCCATATGAATCTTAGCGGCCCTTTTTACAGGATTATTTTGTTCAAATTTATCCAGGAGGATCATGTGCAGGCAGAGCAGTCTGAGGCACTGGCCGAAGCCTATGAGGCTGTCGGTGGCTATGTTGACCGATTCAGGGATGTTTTTCGATTCCAGAGAGGAGTTGAAGGTTGGGCATTTCTTCTGACATCTGTGGAAGAAGACATGGAGACTCAGACAAAAGCCTTTATTGAGGGGCTGAAAGCAGTGATCGCACCTTTTGACACATTGACCTGGTTTGGCGGTATCGGCAGTGAGGTGGCGCGAATCCGTGAACTGCGATATTCATTCCGGGAGGCGGATAAGGCATTTGCCGGCCGTTTTGTGCAGGAACCGAATCAGATCATATCGGTTGAACAACTGAACTTTGAACAGCAGGACAATGAATTTGATGCCAATATTTTTGGTGAGATCAACCAGTTTAATCAAATTATTACCCGTTTCCTAAGCAATGGTTCTCTGGAGGAAGTGGAGAGTTTTGTCGGGGCATTATTTACGGAAATATCAGAGGATCATTTCCGATCGCTGATGATCAGGCAATATATTATCATGGACATTTATGCAACGGTTCTGACTTTCTGCAAGAAGCTGAGGAAAGATGCCGGAGTTGAAGGTGAAGTGTATGGTCAGTGGGAAGGTATCCGGAAGAATGAGGAAATCCTGAAGCTGGCCGTGACAACAGCAGAGTCAGTAGATGACATTAAAGATTACATCGGGACGCTGCTGGATCATGCCATTGAACTGCGCAATACGGTCAGCGGAAGACGGTATTCGGAAATTATCCAGACAGCGAAGGAGCGGATTGAACAGGATTATATGACGGAAGACATTTCGTTGAATTCTGTTGCGGCGGAAGTCTGCATGAGTCCAAGCTATTTTAGTTCCGTTTTCAGTAAGGAAATGGGCAAGACATTCATTGAGTATCTGACGGAAGTCCGCATGGAGAAGGCGAAACAGTATCTGGCCTGTTCATCTATGAAAACATCGGAGATCAGCTATGAAGTGGGCTACAAAGACCCGCATTATTTTAGCTATATTTTCAAGAAGACCCAGGGCTGCACGCCGAAAGAATACAGGGCGGCAAGAAAGGGGTAAGCTATGTTTGGATATAAGAAGCTTTCCCTGAATCGAAAGATTATGATGATCGCCGTGGCGGCTATTGTACCGATGATTTGTCTTGTCTGCTATCTGCTCTGGACAATTTCCTATACGACTGGTGCGTATGCGGACATCACCAATAATGTGGCAAAGGCCAATGAATATGTCCGGGATTTCAAGGAACGGATCGACTACACCACTTACCTGGCGGTCATCAACAACAAGAAGATTGATGAGCTGGATGTGGGGACCGTGACGGTTAATGGTATTTTGACGGTGGATCCCTATGCCTATATCGATGAACTGAAAAGCGTCTGCAATGATCTGGCGCATTCTGCAACGGTTGAACTGAACAGAAGTCAGATGGTTCGCCTGAAGAATACATTGAATACACTGGCAAATTGTATTCATGAGCTGGAGAACAATATTGGCCGGGAGAATTCCTATGATCAGAATATGGCCACACTGGATAATGATGTTTATGCACTGACATCTCTGGTGCAGTCATGTATCCGTGACTATATTTATGCAGAAACGCTGAATTTCGATCAGATCAAAGCACAGATGGATGAGAATAATCGGACAATTTTCTGTTTTACGATTCTGGCGTCGCTTCTTGTTGTTATTCTGACGGTAGGACTTTCTGTCAGGGCGGCTCGAAATATTACCGGTCCGATACGCAATCTTTGCATGTTAACCTGCAAAGTAGCCGGCGGTGATTTTACGGCACAGACGAAGGATGTGGAGTCAGGGGATGAAATTGCGCTGCTTATGGATAATTTCAACGATATGACCAAGGAGATCGGTCAGCTGGTGGAAGATATGAAGCGCAACCATGAGACACTGCGGCTGAGCGAGACGAAGCTTCTGCAGGCGCAGATCAACCCGCATTTCCTGTACAATACGTTGGATACAGCTGTATGGCTGGCGGAGGCGAAGCAGAACGATCAGGTAATCCGACTTCTGACTTATCTGTCTGATTTCTTCCGGACATCTTTGAGCAATGGGCAAAGTTTTATTACGATCCAGGAGGAACAGCGGCATATTGAAAGTTATCTGAAGATCCAGCAGTTCCGTTACCAGGATACGCTGGCTTACAACATTGATATAGACAAGGCGTTATATAATTTTACGATCCCGAAGCTGCTTCTTCAGCCGTTAGTTGAGAATGCCCTGGTTCACGGGATCCGCGGCAAGCGGGGGAAAGGAACGATTTCTGTGACCGGTCGCCTGGAAGGGGATAATATTGTCTTTTGTGTGACGGATGACGGTGTAGGCATGGATGAAGAAAAACTGTATAATCTCAGGAAGGCTTCCGTGGATGGAAGTACCCAGTCGGCCAATATAGCGGCCTTTGGTGTGGGCAACGTCAATGAGCGGATTCATATTTATTATGGTGAAAATTATGGTTTATTTTTCAAAAGTCAACCGGATGTGGGCACCACAGCAAGGGTTGTGATACCAACCAGAAATGTTTCATAAAAAAATATACTTTTATCATAAAAAAGTACACTTTTTTTGAATAGGTCAAAACATTCACAAAAAGTTCAAAAAATATTAACCCAAAAAAAAGAATCCTCTGTTTCCAAAATTATGGGAATAAGGTATGCTTTTCATATAAGATACTTATTGTTTCATAACTAGGAGGAGAAGAGTTTATGAAGAAGAGATTTTTAGGGGTATTATTGTCAGTAGCTATGGTTGCTGCAGTATTAGCAGGCTGTGGCTCATCAGGTGCTAAAGAAACAGCAGCACCTGCAGGCAGCGAAACAGAAGCTGCAAGCGAAGCAGCATCTGGTGAAACAGAAGCAGCAGGTAACACAGGTGACGTGATCACAGTTGGTTTTTCACAGGTTGGTGCAGAATCTGACTGGCGTACAGCTAACTCAGAATCTATGAAATCTACATTCAGCACAGAAAACGGTTACAACTTAATCTTCGATGATGCTCAGCAGAAACAGGAGAATCAGATCGCAGCAATCCGTAACTTCATCCAGCAGGAAGTTGATTACATTGTTCTTGCACCTGTAACAGAATCCGGTTGGGATACAGTTCTTCAGGAAGCTAAAGATGCAGAAATCCCGGTTATCATCGTTGACCGTATGGTAAACGTTTCTGATGACAGCCTTTACACAGCTTGGGTTGGTTCAAACTTCAAACTGGAAGGTCAGAAAGCTTGCGAATGGTTAAAACAGTACGCAGCAGCTAAGAACATGAGTGAAGTTAACATCGTAGATATCCAGGGTACAATCGGCGCATCCGCTCAGATCGGACGTACAGAAGCCCTCAACGAAGCAGTAGAAGCTAATGGCTGGAATCTGTTAGCTCAGCAGACAGGTGAATTCACACAGGCTAAAGGCCAGGAAGTTATGGAATCTATGCTGAAACAGTATGACAACATCAACGTTGTATACTGCGAGAACGATAATGAAGCATTTGGTGCAATCGAAGCTATCAAAGCAGCTGGTAAGACAGTTGGTCCTGACGGTGACATCCTTGTAATGTCCTTCGATACAACAAAACAGGGTATTACAGATACATTATCAGGTGATATCATTGTTAACACAGAGTGTAATCCTCTTCACGGCCCACGTGTAGAACAGATTATCAAACAGCTTCAGGCTGGCGAAACACCAGAGAAACAGGCATATGTAGAAGAAGGTATCTACGCTCATGGTTCTGATGTAGCATCCGTTTCAATCGACGGTACAGATTATGAAGTTACAGAAGTAACACAGGACGTTGTAGACGCTCGTGCATACTAAAATTTATAGGAATTAATTTTCCGGGAACATAATGATTGGCGTGGTAGAAAGAGGCAGAAGCCTGGAATGGTGCCACGCCAATTTTGTGCTTATACGTTACATGTCAACTTACCCGAAATGGGAGAGATTTTAGAGAGAGAATTTGAAAGCAGGTGAATGCTATATGTCCAATGATGTTGTTTTAAGTATGAGAGATATCTCGAAAACATTTCCGGGTGTCAAAGCATTGCAGCATGTAGATTTTACGCTTCGCAAAGGTGAAATCCATGCGTTAATGGGAGAGAACGGAGCCGGCAAGTCCACACTGATCAAGGTGCTTACCGGAGTACATAGTTTAGACGGCGGTGAGATCAGAATAGCGGGTTCTGATGCACCGATTATCAATAAATCCCCGCAGGATGCCCAGAGCCACGGTATCAGTACCGTGTATCAGGAAGTTAATCTTTGTCCGAATCTGTCAGTGGCGGAGAACCTTTTTATCGGACGTGAGCCGAGAAAGTTTGGTTTTATTGACTGGCATACAATGAATAAGAAAGCAACAGAGCTCTTGAAGAGTCTGGATATTGATGCAAGAGCAACTGATAAATTAGAGGAATGTTCTCTGGCGAAGCAGCAGATGATTGCCATTGCCAGAGCGGTAGATATGAAGTGCCAGGTTCTGATTCTGGATGAACCGACATCTTCTCTGGATGATGAAGAAGTTGAGAAACTTTTCGTATTGATGAGACGTCTTCAAAAAGAAGGCGTTGGTATTATCTTTGTTACGCATTTCCTTGAGCAGGTATATGCGGTCTGTGACCGGATTACTGTTCTTCGAAATGGTACACTGGTTGGAGAGTATCCTGTAAAGGAACTGCCTAGAGTAGAACTGGTTGCCAAGATGATGGGCAAGAACTTTGATGATCTGGCAGATATCAAGGGAGATCATAAAGTACTTGAGAAGTTTGAACCGGTTATCGAAGCTGAACAGGTTGGAAGAAAAGGCAGTATCAAACCGTTTGATTTTGCTGTCAACAAAGGTGAGGTTGTGGGCCTGACAGGTCTTCTGGGTTCCGGACGTTCCGAACTGGTGCGTGCCATTTACGGTGCGGACAAGCCGGATACAGGTAAGATCAAGGTCAACGGCAAGGAAGTGAAGATCAATTCTCCGCTGGATGCCATGAAACAGGGTATGGCTTATCTGCCTGAGGACAGAAAGAAAGATGGTATCCTTGCTGATCTGTCTGTACGTGAGAATATCATTATCGCACTTCAGGCGAAGAGAGGCATGTTCCATCCGATGAGCAGAAAAGAGATGGAGGAAGCCGCAGACAAATATATCGATATGCTGCAGATTAAGACAGCCAGCAGAGAGACACCGATCAAGAGTCTTTCCGGTGGTAACCAGCAGAAGGTGATTATCGGCAGATGGCTTCTGACCAATCCGGATTATCTGATTCTGGATGAGCCGACACGAGGTATCGATATCGGTACAAAGACTGAGATCCAGAAACTGGTGCTTGACCTGGCCGACCAGGGCATGGCCGTTACATTTATTTCTTCCGAAGTTGAGGAAATGCTTCGTACATGTTCACGTATGGGTGTTCTCCGAGACGGCAAGAAGGTCGGCGAGATTTCCGGCGACCAGCTGACACAGGAAGGCGTTATGAAAGCAATAGCAGGAGGTGACAGCAATGAATAAGAATTCGATTAAGAAAATAACATCCATGCGCTTGTTTTTGCCAATCGTATGTCTGGTTGCTGTTTTATTAGTGAATTTGATTACGACACCGGGATTCTTCAAGGTTTCCATTAATAATGGTGTTTTATATGGTTACATTGTGGACGTTGTCAACCGTGCATCCGAGCTGGTTATTCTGGCTGTCGGTATGACACTGGTTACGGCTGCTTCCGGCGGTCAGGATATCAGTGTCGGTGCAGTTATGGCTGTTGCTGCAGCTGTCTGCTGTCAGATCCTTTCCGGTGGTGAAGTATCTGTTACTGAGCTGGCTGCTCCGATGGGTCTGGCAATTATTGCAGCTATTCTGGCTTCTGCACTCTGCGGTGCCTTTAATGGTTTCCTTGTAGCCAAGATGAATATTCAGCCGATGGTTGCCACACTGATTCTGTATACAGCAGGACGTGGTATCGGACAGCTGATCACAGCAGGTCAGATTACATATGTCCGTGTGGATTCTTATAAGGTATTTGGTGGTTATATCGGCAAGATTCCTGTACCGACACCGATTTTCCTGGCGATTATCGTTGTTATCATTGTGAATCTGATCCTGAAGAAAACAGCCCTTGGTCTGTATATTGAAAGTGTTGGTATCAATGGTACGGCTTCCAGACTGGTTGGTCTGAATTCAACACTGATCAAATTCCTGACATACGTGATCTGCGGTGTGTTGGCAGGTATCGCAGGTATTATCGCATCCAGCCGTATTTATTCAGCCGATGTTAACAACATTGGCCTGAACCTTGAAATGGATGCCATCCTTGCAGTTGCTCTTGGCGGCAATGTACTGGGCGGCGGTAAGTTCAGTCTGATGGGCTCCGTTATCGGTGCTTATACGATCCAGGCTCTGACAACAACGCTTTATGCGATGAATGTTAAAGCCGATCAGCTGCCGGTTTACAAGGCCATCGTTGTCGTTATTATTGTTACACTGCAGAGCCCTGTATTCCAGAGTTTCATTGCAAAACAGCGTGCAAAAAAAGCTGCAGCAGCAGTAGAGGGAGGTAAATAATCATGGCTAAGTTAAAAACAACCACAGATTCAAACAGAAAGATTAACGGCAATACCTTCCTTTTGATTATCACAATTGCACTTTTTGCGATCATGTATATCGCAGGTATGGTTATTTTCGCAGATAAGGGTTTTGCAAAACCACAGATGTTTCTGAACCTGTTCATTTCCAATGCCGGTCTGCTGGTTATTGCAGTTGGTCAGACCATCGTTATGATCACAGGCGGTATTGATATCTCTGTTGGTTCTATTACAGCGTTAGTTTGTATGGTTATGGCCAATCAGATGGAGAATCACGGCATGAGTGCTTATGCAGCGATTGCTGTTGCACTGGTTATCGGTCTGGCTTTCGGTATTGTACAGGGCTTCCTGATTTCTTATCTGGAGATCCAGCCATTCATTGTCAGCCTGGCAGGTCTGTTCTTTGGCCGTGGTATGACTTCCATGGTCAGCACAGAGATGATTTCTATCAAGAATGAAACATTCCTTGCATGGGCCAATGCAAAGATTTATCTGCCGTTTATCGGTTCTTACAGCAAGAGCGGTAAGTTCCATCCGGCATATATTTATCCGACGGTTATTATTGCTCTGATTATCGTAGCGATTATCGCAGTTGTTATGAAATATACCAAATTCGGCCGTGAAGTTTACGCTGTGGGCGGTAATGCACAGAGCGCGTTAATGATGGGTCTGAATGTTAAGAGAATCAAATTTAAAGCTTATGTGCTTGAAGGTCTGCTTGCAGGCTGCGGCGGTTTCTTATTCTGCTTAAACAGCTGTGCAGGTTTCGTAGAACAGGCCAAAGGTCTTGAAATGGATGCCATTTCTGCATCCGTTATCGGCGGTACACTGTTAAGCGGTGGTGTGGGTACACCATTCGGCACCATCTTCGGTGTTCTGATCAAAGGTACCATCACAAGCTTGATCACCACACAGGGTACATTGTCCAGCTGGTGGGTACGTATCGTACTTTCCGCACTGCTTTGCTTCTTCATCGTATTACAGGCAATTTTTACCCGCATGAAGAAGAAAAACGCTTAACATTGACCTAAGCATGCGCAGGAATTCAGGTAAGAAATATGTCTGCACGGCAGACCTGAATTCCGCGCCAAGTTTCGTATATACTCAACTTGAACATACACAGAAAGGAATTAAAAACATGTTAAAGGTGAAAAATTATCAGTTCTGGTTTTGTACAGGTTCACAGGATCTGTACGGTGATGAGTGCCTGTCCCATGTGGCAGCACATTCCAAAGAAATCGTAGAAAAACTCAATGCATCAGGCAATCTTCCATATGAGGTTGTATGGAAACCAACCCTGATCACCAATGAATTAATCCGTAAAACGATGAATGAGGCCAATATGGATGATAATTGTGCCGGCATTATCACATGGATGCATACTTTTTCACCGGCAAAATCCTGGATCCTCGGCCTTCAGGAACTGAGAAAACCTTTGCTTCATCTGCATACACAGTATAATCGTGAAATCCCATACGATACCATTGATATGGATTTTATGAATGAGAATCAGGCAGCTCACGGTGACAGAGAATACGGTCATATTTTTTCCCGTCTCCATATGGAACGTAAGGTGATCATGGGCTACTGGGAAGACAAAGCCACACAGGACAGAATCGGTTCCTGGATGCGTACAGCCGTAGGTGTTCTTGAGAGCAGTCATATCCGTGTGATGCGTATCGCTGACAATATGAGAAATGTTGCGGTTACAGAGGGCGATAAGGTTGAAGCGCAGATCAAATTCGGCTGGGAAGTGGATGCTTATCCGGTAAATGAAATCGCAGAAGCAGTGAAAGCTGTTTCAAAGGCAGATATTGATGCACTGGTAGAAGAATACTACAGCACATATAATATTTTACTTGAAGGCAGAGATGAGAAGGAATTCCGCCAGCATGTGGCTGTTCAGGCCGGTATTGAAATCGGTTTTGAACGTTTCCTTGAGGAAAAGAATTATCAGGCTATTGTTACGCACTTTGGTGACTTAGGTGCCCTGCAGCAGCTTCCGGGTCTGGCTATCCAGAGACTGATGGCAAAAGGCTATGGTTTCGGTGCGGAAGGCGACTGGAAGACAGCAGCCATGGTGCGTCTGATGAAGATCATGACAGAGGGCATGAAGGGTGCCAAAGGTACATCCTTTATGGAAGATTATACATACAATCTTGTACCGGGCAAAGAAGGCATCCTTCAGTCCCATATGTTGGAAGTTTGCCCGACAATTGCAGATGGCCCTATTTCTATCAAAGAGCAGCCATTATCTATGGGTGACAGAGAAGATCCTGCAAGACTTGTATTTACAGCTAAAGAGGGCAAGGCTATTGCCACATCCCTTATCGATCTGGGCAATCGTTTCCGTCTGATCATCAATGACGTAAACTGCAAGAAGACAGAGAAACCAATGCCGAAGCTTCCGGTTGCAACTGCATTCTGGACACCGGAACCAAATCTTCAGACAGGTGCTGAAGCATGGATCCTGGCAGGCGGTGCACATCATACAGCTTTCTCCTATGACCTGACAGCAGAGCAGATGGGTGACTGGGCAAACAGCATGGGCATTGAAGCTGTTTATATCGACAAAGACACAACAATCAGACAGTTTAACAATGAGCTGAAATGGAATTCCATTTACTATCGTTAAATTGATTAAAAGACAGGCAGCTGCGATAGTGTGGTATAAACCGCAGGCAGCTGCCTGCCTGTGGTTATAGAGATAGACAATGTTTGAATTGGACAGAGTGTCCATTTCAAAGCAGGATTCGACAGCGAATCCATGAATCAGGAGGATAGAATGGCAGATTTAAAAGCAATTATTGAGAGCGGCAAAACAGCACTGGGTATTGAATTCGGTTCAACCAGAATCAAGGCAGTGCTGATCGATGAATCATTCAAACCAATCGCTTCCGGCAGTTACAGCTGGGAGAATCAGCTGATCGACGGTTTCTGGACATATTCCCTGGATGATATCTGGAAGGGTTTAAGAGACTGCTACAAGAGCCTGGTAGCAGATGTGAAAGAAAAATACGGTGCAGAGCTGACCAGGATCGGCAGCATCGGTTTCAGTGCCATGATGCATGGCTATATGGCCTTTGATGAGAAGGGCGAGCTGCTTGTACCGTTCCGTACATGGCGAAACAGCACGACAGGTCAGGCGGCTGAAGCACTGACAGAATTATTTAATTACAATATTCCTCAGAGATGGAGTATTTCCCATTTATATCAGGCGATTTTAAATGGGGAGGAACATGTCGATCAGATCAGTTATCTGACAACGCTGGCGGGCTACATCCACTGGCAGCTGACAGGGCGGAAAGTCCTTGGCATCGGCGATGCTTCCGGTATGTTTCCAATCAATGACAAGACCCATCAGTATGATGAGACAATGGTTGAGAAGTTTGGCAAGCTTATTGAAGATAAACATTATCCATGGACATTAACAGGTATTCTTCCGAAAATCCTTGTGGCCGGAGAATCTGCCGGTGTGCTGACAGAAGAGGGAGCCAAGCTTCTGGATGAAAGCGGCAAATTGCAGGCAGGTATCCCACTGTGTCCGCCGGAGGGTGATGCAGGTACAGGTATGGCAGCTACCAACAGCATTGGTGTTCGTACAGGTAATGTTTCTGCCGGTACATCTGTTTTTGCCATGGTGGTTCTGGAAGACCAGTTAAAGGCCGTTTATCCGGAGATCGATATGGTGACAACACCTGTGGGCAGTCCGGTAGCTATGGTGCATGCCAATAACTGTACATCCGAGATCAATGCCTGGGTAGGCCTTTTCAGAGAATTTGCGGAGCTGTTCGGCATGGATATCAGTCAGAATGACCTCTTTGAGAAATTATTCAAAGTGGCCATGGAGGGTGATGCAGACTGTGGTGATATGATGTCTTACGGTTACTATTCAGGGGAAAATATTACCGACATCACAGAGGGCCGTCCACTCTTTGTGAGAAAACCAACCAGCCGATTCAGTCTTGCTAACTTTATGCGTCTGCATTTGAGCAGTGCCCTGGGTGCCCTGAAAGTAGGTATGGATATTCTGATCAAGAAAGAGCATGTGGCCATTGATAAGATTTACGGTCACGGTGGTTATTTTACCACAAAAGGTGTGGGACAAAAGCTTCTGGCAGCTGCTATTGATACACCGGTATCCGTTATGGAGACAGCCGGCGAGGGCGGTCCATGGGGTATGGCACTGCTGGCATCTTATCTGACATGGAAGGGTGAAGACGAAACACTTCAGAATTATCTGGAGGGCAAAGTATTTGCCGGAAATGCAGGTACAAGTGAAGAACCGGATGCAAAGGATATCGAAGGTTTTGAGAAGTTTATTGAGAATTACAAAGGTGCAATAGCAGTTGAAAAGACAGCATCAGAAGTGATAAAATAAGCGTGTCATTTGGCATCGGGATTCACAAGAGAATGTTGATGCGGGAAGTTTAAAAAGCCTTTATGGCAGAAAAGAGGGTGTTAGTCGAATGCTTGAAGAATTAAAGAAAGAAGTCTACGAAGCCAATATGCTGCTTCCGAAGTATCAGCTTGTGACTTTTACATGGGGCAATGTCAGCGGGATTGACCGTGAAAAGGGACTTTTTGTCATCAAGCCGAGCGGTGTGGATTATGACAAACTGAGACCGGAAGATATGGTTGTTGTAGATCTGAATGGCAATAAAGTAGAGGGCGATTACAATCCGTCTTCTGATACAGAGACACATGTTGTCTTATATAACCGTTTTCCGAAGATCGGCGGTATCGTACATACTCATTCACCATGGGCCACAAGCTGGGCACAGGCCGGCCGTGGTATTCCATGCTACGGGACAACCCATGCCGATTATCTGTACGGCGAGGTACCTTGTGTGAGAAATCTTACAGAGAAAGAAATCAATGAAGCTTATGAGAAGAATACAGGTGTCCTGATCGCGGATGAATTTGACCGTCCAGGTCTGGATTATATTGCAACACCTGCCGTTCTCTGCAAAAATCACGGACCGTTCACATGGGGCAAGGATGCCCATGAGGCTGTACACAATGCCGTTGTTCTGGAAGAAGTTGCCAAGATGGCAGCCCGATGTGAGCTGATCAATCCGAAGGTTCAGCCTGCACCGCAGGAACTTCAGGATA
>OODK01000664.1_pt1 | contig 27494 bp, 17 predicted proteins | sample 1671371 | NCBI WGS metagenome assembly OODK01 (sample SAMN06348150, study PRJEB24527) | human gut metagenome | biome: human gut; feature: ankylosing spondylitis patient; material: feces | host: Homo sapiens | place: China | collected 2015-10 | reverse complement strand
CCCCTTAACAATATGCTAATTATGCATTCTTCTCTGCGATAGCTGCCTGTGCTGCTGCAAGACGAGCGATCGGTACACGGAATGGTGAGCAGGATACATAGTTAAGACCGATCTTGTGGCAGAATTCTACAGAAGACGGATCTCCACCATGCTCGCCGCAGATACCTACGTGAAGGTTCGGGTTAACCGGTTTGCCGAGTTCGATAGCCATCTTCATCAGCTTGCCAACGCCAACCTGATCCAGTTTTGCAAATGGATCGTTCTCAAAGATCTTAGCGTCATAGTATGCATTGAGGAATTTACCTGCATCATCACGGGAGAAGCCGTATGTCATCTGAGTAAGGTCGTTTGTACCGAAGCAGAAGAAGTCTGCTTCTTTAGCGATCTCATCAGCTGTAAGAGCAGCTCTCGGGATCTCGATCATTGTACCAACTTCATACTGAAGGTCAGAACCAGCGGCTTTGATCTCAGCATCAGCTGTCTCAACTACGAATTTCTTAACATATTTAAGCTCTTTTACATCGCCAACAAGTGGGATCATGATTTCCGGTTTGATTGTCCAGTCCGGATGAGCTTTCTTAACTTCGATTGCTGCGCGGATAACTGCTGTTGTCTGCATCTTAGCGATTTCAGGATAAGTAACAGCAAGACGGCATCCACGATGTCCCATCATCGGGTTGAACTCATGAAGAGAAGCGATGATAGTCTTGATCTGCTCTACAGTTTTGCCCTGAGCATCTGCAAGTTTCTTGATGTCAGCTTCATCTGTAGGAACGAACTCATGAAGAGGCGGATCCAGGAAACGGATAGTAACAGGGTTACCTTCCAGAGCTTCAAAGAGACCTTTGAAGTCATCCTGCTGATATGGAAGAACTTTTGCAAGTGCTTTCTCTCTCTCTTCTGCTGTTTCGGAGCAGATCATTTCACGGAATGCATCGATACGTCCCTCACCGAAGAACATATGCTCTGTACGGCAAAGACCGATACCTTCTGCACCAAGCTCTACAGCTTTCTTAGCATCTGCAGGAGTATCTGCGTTTGTACGAACTTTCATTGTTCTGTACTTGTCAGCCCATGCCATGATGCGTCCGAACTCACCAGCGATTGTAGCGTCTACAGTCGGGATGATTCCGTCGTAGATGTTACCGGTTGTACCATCGATGGAGATGAAGTCTCCTTCGTGGAATTCTTTACCAGCAAGTGTGAATTTCTTGTTTTCTTCGTCCATAGCGATATCACCGCATCCGGATACACAGCACTCACCCATACCACGGGCAACAACTGCTGCGTGAGATGTCATACCACCACGAACTGTCAGGATACCCTGAGCAGATTTCATACCTGTGATGTCTTCCGGAGATGTCTCCAGACGAACAAGGATTACTTTTTCTCCTCTTGCAGCCCACTCTACAGCGTCATCTGCTGTGAATACAACTTTACCGCAAGCAGCTCCTGGAGATGCTCCGAGTGCTTTTGCCATTGGTGTTGCAGCTTTTAATGCAGCAGCATCAAACTGTGGGTGAAGCAGAGTGTCAAGGTTTCTAGGATCGATCATAGCAACAGCTTCTTCTTCTGTTCTCATTCCCTCATCAACAAGGTCACAAGCGATCTTTAAAGCAGCCTGAGCTGTTCTCTTACCGTTACGTGTCTGAAGCATATACAGTTTACCATGCTCTACAGTAAACTCCATATCCTGCATGTCTCTGTAGTGTTTTTCAAGTGTTTCGCAAACCTGTTTGAACTGTACGAATGCTTCCGGGAATTTCTGTTCCATTTCGGAGATGTGCATAGGTGTACGAACACCGGCAACAACGTCTTCACCCTGAGCATTTGTAAGGAATTCACCAAACAGACCGTTAGCTCCTGTAGCAGGGTCACGTGTGAAGGCAACACCTGTACCACAGTCATCACCCATGTTACCAAATGCCATCATCTGTACGTTAACTGCTGTACCCCAGGAATACGGGATATCGTTGTCACGACGATATACGTTCGCACGTGGGTTGTCCCAGGAACGGAATACGGCTTTGATAGCACCCATTAACTGTTCCTTAGGATCAGTTGGGAAATCAGCACCGATTTTTGCTTTATATTCAGCTTTGAACTGTTCAGCTAATTCATGAAGGTCTTCTGCAGTAAGTTCAACATCCTGCTTAACACCTCTTTTAGCTTTCATCTCATCGATAAGTTCTTCGAAATATTTCTTTCCGACTTCCATAACTACATCAGAGTACATCTGGATGAATCTTCTGTAGCAGTCCCATGCCCAACGAGCATTGCCGGATTTTTCAGCAAGTACGTTAACAACGTCTTCATTTAAACCAAGGTTCAGGATAGTATCCATCATACCTGGCATAGAAGCTCTCGCACCAGAACGAACGGAAACAAGCAGAGGATTTTCTTTGTCACCGAATTTCTTTCCGGTAACTCCTTCCATTTTGGTGATTGCTTCCATGATCTGAGCCATGATCTCATCATTGATCTGTCTTCCGTCTTCATAGTACTGAGTACAAGCTTCTGTTGTGATTGTGAAGCCCTGAGGTACAGGAAGACCAAGGTTTGTCATTTCAGCAAGGTTGGCACCTTTACCACCCAGAAGGTTTCTCATATTAGCGTTACCTTCTGTAAACATGTAAACCCATTTTGCCATTTTACATTTTCCTCCTAAATTATTGTTCTTTTGTAACTATTCAGCATTCTGTTGTGAAGTAACTGAACAGCCACACCTTTCGCACATAAGTAAATATATGTTTCTTATACGCACATAATTATTTTATAGAATTTGTGTCATTTCGTCAAGGTTATTCTGCTAAAATTAGCTAAAATTTTTATACATTCTGCATAAAGTGATTTATTTTATTATTCTTATTATTGTTAAGGTTTTCTCAGTCCTTTATTCTGGTCTTTATCTGCATTTTTCTCTCACATCTCATATATAACAGGAAAAAACGGGAAGCAAAACAGATAAGTTGATCTGCCCGGCTGCCCGTTTATAATTTTTATCAATTATTTCTTTCTGCCTTTTTTCATGTTCAGTACCAGATGTCTCGGCATACCATTTACCATAATAGGCTGATAATCTCCCTGGATCAGAGGTTTAATATAGTCTACAAAATCCTTAGTTACGTTTGTAGCATCTTTATTCATCCATTCTCTCGGAACAAGTTTCTCCTCATTTGCGATTCTGTGTACATCGTAGATACCTGTAGCTGCCATGTAGGGATCATCGGAAACACGGTCGATAACAACCATCTTACCTGTGTCACCTTCATCTGCAGCTTTAACTGCAGCACCACCTACCATGAATGCTTCATCAATATCCACTCTGGATGCCATATGGGAAGCACTTCTCTGTAATGTGGAAAGTTCAACAGCTCTTGTCTTGCATCCGCACTCCGCTGCCAGGAAGTTTGCCAGATAAGTGGCTGTTCCCTGAAGCTGTTTGTGTCCAAATGCATCCACATAGTCTCCCACGCTTCCAAGCTCACATACATATCTTCCGTCTGCCAGCTTGATTCCCTCGGAAACTGCGATTACAATAGATGCTTTTTTATTCAGAAGATCTTTTACTTTTGCAAGGAATTTCTCAACATCAAAAGGCACTTCCGGCAGATAGATCAAATCCGGTCCGTCGCAGTCCTCAGATTTTGCCAGTGCTGTGGCACCTGTAAGCCATCCGGCATTACGTCCCATGATCTCCATGATCGTAATCATATTTTTCTTATAAGTAAGTCCCAATGCATCGCGGATCACTTCTTTTGTGGATGCGCCGATATATTTTGCAGCACTTCCGAATCCGGGTGTATGGTCTGTCAGCGCCAGGTCATTGTCGATTGTTTTCGGAACACCAAGGAACTTCTGAGTCTGTCCTGTAAGAATCGCATAATCAGACAGTTTCTTGATCGTATCCATGGAATCATTTCCGCCAATGTAGATAAACGCATAGATATCCAGTTTATTTAAGATCTCAAAAATTTTCTCATAAATTGCTTTATCTTCGTGAATCTCAGGAAGCTTGTAACGACAGGAACCTAAAAATGCAGATGGTGTTCTCTTGAGTAATTCGATATCCAGTTCTGAATGAATCTGTGTTGACAGATCAATATACTGTTCATCCAACAGTCCCTGAATGCCGTGAAGCATTCCGTATACTTTGTCAAATCCTCGTTCAATGGCATTCTTATAAACTCCGGCAAGACTGGAATTGATTACTGCAGTAGGTCCTCCTGATTGTCCAACAATGATATTTCTTTTTTTCGCCATAGCAATGACCTCCTTGTTTTCACGTTTTGTTCATTATGTCTTAGAGTGTGTCTGAAAAATGCTTTACGCAAGATGTGCGTCACAATTTTTCAGACGCGCTCTGGTCCCGCAGGACTCGTTGAGGTAAATTGTAACAAATATTTTTTTATTCGTCAATCATTTATTGTGGTTTTTACACATATGATTTCTGTGTTTCGTCACTATATCAGTGTATTTTTCAATTTACCACGACATTTCAGATCTATTTTTGTATATTTATAACTATAATTAATCCGGCCCATGTGTTATACTTATAGACAGATTGATTCCGGCATCAACTTATAGCAATCAAAACCTTTTTTAAAATTGCCGGACATCAATGTCCGTGACTATTCGGTACCTTCGCAGTTACGAACCAAAATGCATTTCAAATCACCTTCGGTGATTTGCAGGATACTGCCAGCTGAACAGTTACACAATATTTATCGATCAAGGAGGATTCATTTATGATCCATACAATTGAAAACGACTATCTTAGAGTATCTGTAGACGATCATGGTGCTGAGCTTTGCAGCATTTTTGATAAAGTACATAACAGAGAAGTGATCTGGCAGGCAGATCCGGCTTACTGGAAACGCCACGCCCCTGTTCTTTTTCCTAATGTGGGACGTCATTTTGAGGATCACTATCGTATTAATGGAGTCGAATATCCCTCCAGTCAGCATGGGTTTGCCAGGGACAGCGAATTTACCTGCGTGGATATGACTGCTGATTCCATCACCCATAGGCTGAAATCTTCTGATGCCACAAGAGAAAATTATCCATATGATTTTGAGCTGAAGATCAAGCATGTTCTGGAGAAGAACCAGGTCAGTGTATGCTGGGAAGTGATCAGCCTTAATGATGAAACCATGTATTTTACAATTGGCGGCCATCCTGCATTCAATGTACCTGCCGGAGGAATTGGCTCCCAGGAGCAATATCATCTTACTTTCGACGGCAGGGATTCCCTCTCCTATCTGCTGATCGACATGTCATCAGGCACCGCGGTCGCAGATAAAGCTTATACACTGGAGCTTGAGAATGGTTCCTGCCTTATTGATGCTCACATGTTTGACAAAGATGCCCTTATTTTTGATGACCAGATTGAAAAGGCCGGCATCGCTTTCCCTGACGGAACTCCTTATGTGGAACTGATCTGTCATGGATTTCCAAGCTTTGGCATCTGGTCCGTCCCGGGTTCTCCTTTTGTATGTCTTGAACCATGGATGGGACGCTGTGATGATTTTGGATTTAAGGGCGAGCTTCCGGAAAAGAAATATATCAACACTCTGGACAAGGATGAAATTTTTACTGCATCATATGAAATAAAAATTTATTAATTTTCTCCATTTATCCTGAAAGCTGTGCTATAATGTCACAGTATATGAAAGTCATCCTGTCCGGTATCCACGAATTTACCCATGCAGACATGACTGATTCATGGCAGCCACTCAGGACTTTCATAGAAAAACACAGGAGGAAATTTCCATGACTAGAGAAGAATTTCAGAAGCTGACACAGGATGTTGTACTGCTCGACGGTGCTACCGGTTCCAATCTTATGGCCGCCGGAATGCCAAGAGGAATCTGTACAGAAGCATGGATCATGGAGCACAAAGAAGTTCTGCAGAATCTGCAAAAGGCTTATGTTGAAGCAGGAAGCCAGATCGTATACGCACCTACTTTCGGCGGAAACCGTTACAGTCTCGGACTTCACGGACTGCAGGATAAGCTTGCGGAAATGAACCATGCACTTGTAAATATTTCCAGAGAGGCAGTAGGACATAAGGTCTATGTTGCCGGTGATATTACCACAACAGGCAAGATGATGGAGCCTGCCGGTGATCTCACCTATGAGATGGCATATGAAACATACTGTGAACAGATTAAGGTTCTTGAGGATGCAGGTGTTGATCTGATTGCTGCGGAAACCATGATCAATATCGAGGAAACACTTGCTGCACTGGATGCTGCTGCATCCGTAAGTTCTCTTCCTGTAATGTGTACAATGACCGTAGAAGCTGACGGAAGCATTTTCAGCGGAGGAAATGCTGTGGAGGCTGCGATTGCCCTTGAGGGTGCAGGTGCTGTGGCAGTTGGGATCAACTGTTCTGTAGGACCTGACCAGCTGGTATCCGTTGTCCGCAATATCAAAGAGAACGTATCCATTCCTGTCATTGCCAAACCTAATGCCGGTATGCCGACGATTGATGATCAGGGAAATGCCATTTACAGTATGGACGCCAAAAGCTTTGCTGAACATATGAAGGTTCTGATCGAAAATGGTGCGTCTGTTGTTGGAGGATGCTGTGGTACTACTCCGGAATTCATCCGCGAGATAAGCAGAAGCCTCGGAAGATAGATTTTGTATCTTCGACAGCCATAGTCAGACGAATAACGAATATTCGCAGCCAAAGCAGGGAACTTTCCTGATTCGGTTAAAGAGGGATATGACTCAAAAAAGCACATAACTTAGGATAGAATCTGTCTCAATCCGAGATATTCTCATCCTCTGTTATGTGCTTTTTGGTAATTGTCCGGCTTTCCTCTGTCCTGATTCTGCGAAAATACCATGGCAATTCTATAAACAATTGCGCTTTTTATTATCTGCTTTTCATCTACTTCACTTTGATTGCCTTCTTCGGACACATCTCCTGGCAGCAGAAACAGCGGATACACTTTCTGTAATCATATACCGGCGGCTTTCCTTTGCCTTTTCTGAAATCCACAGCTTTCCCCGGAACCGGACAGCTCTGCACACAGATCCCGCAGCGGACACATTTATCAGCTTCTATATATGGTTTTTTCTGAAAAATGTTTAACGCTCCCGCCATTCTTGTCCAGATATTCTTTCGCACTTCTGTGCGGTCTACATTAAAAGCCGGATTTCCGTATTTTTTCACTGCCTCTGCCATGGAAATCTCCCCGTCTGGTGTCAGAAGGGTAATCTCCTCTTCTTTCCATGTACCAAGTCCCATTTTCTCGCCATGATAGTTCGTCGGAACCATCTCCGGTTTCAGATAAACCAGACGGCTGAATACACTGTCCAGTGCAACCGGATCTGTGGACATCAGCAGTACATTCATAGGAACCGGATCTCCCGAACCCGGTCCGTTGCCCTCCATGGCCACGATCCCATCCATCACATACAGCTTCGGTGCCACACATTTATTCAGATCAATAAGCATTCTGGCAAAGCTGTCTGCACTCGGGTACTGCGTGTGCCCCTTCGCTTTATGGAATCCATATACAAACCCATAGCTGTTCTTAACCGCACCGGTGATACGTTCTAATGCATGTGTTTTCATCTTGCTCAGGGAAATCACACAGTCCTGCTCCAACAGTTCTTTTGGCAGGATAAATTCCTTTGCCTGGACTCCCTGCGGATAAGCAGTTTTCACGCCCTCAGAATAATCAACAGCCGGAATATGATATTTCTCCAGATAAGTATCCATTCCTGTTCCGCGAATCACTGCCTGAGTGGTTCCATGACCGCAGGAATCTGCAAGCACAATATTCTCATACCCACTTTCACGCAGGATTCCCGCAAAAACTCCTACTACAACCGGATGTGTGATCACTGCTTTCTCTACCTCTGCTTTTTTCAGCAGATTCGGCTTCAGCAGGATCTTCGCATCCTTTGGAATCAGAGTCTCCACTCCACCCAGAAAATCCAGCCCCTGTTTCAGCAGCATATAGATTTTTTCTTCATCATATTCCCGGCAGGGAAGTAATACCACTTTACTTTTCACCAAATTCACGCACCTTTATCATCTCCGGACAGATCCACCTGTCTCAGTGCTTTTCTTACCGGCAAAATACATGCCGGCACTACAGAGAGACAGTCCACACCCATCCTCAGAAATTCTTCTGTCAGGGCAGTGTCTGCTGCAAGTTCCCCGCAGATACAGACACGTCTATTTTCTGCATGTCCCGCTTCGATCACCATTTGAATCATACGCAGCACTGCCGGGTGATGGTCATTATATTTCTTGCGCAGAAGCGGATTCTGTCTGTCCATCGCCAGTGTATACTGACTCAGGTCATTGGTTCCAAGACTCAGGAAATCCACTCTTCTGGCAAGCTCCCGGCTGATCATGACTGCTGCCGGAGTCTCGATCATGATTCCTGTCTTAATATGTTTATACGGAATTCCTTTTTCATCCAGCCCGATCTTTACTTCCCGGATAATTTCTTCAATCTCATCCATTTCCTCTTCTGAGCTGATCATCGGATACATCAGCGCCAGGTTTCCATATGCACTCGCCCTGAAAATTGCCCGAAGCTGTGCCTTGAACATTCTTTTTCTGTCAAGGCAGAGACGGATTCCTCTGTTCCCCATGATCGGATTTGTCTCGTCCGGGATATTCAGATATTCTGCCTGCTTGTCTGCTCCGAGATCTGCCGTACGGATCACAGTGAGCTTTTCTCCCATGGTCTCCGCAATCTTTTTGTATGCAAGAAACAGCTCATTTTCACGAGGATAATTTTCTCTTCCAAGATACTGGAATTCACTGCGCAGAAGACCAATCCCGGCAGCTCCGTAATACAGCACACTGTTCAGGTCGTCCATATTTCCGATATTGGCATAGATTTCAATTTCTCTGCCATCTTTTGTGATATCCGGTTCTCTCCTTAATTTCAGAAGTTCTTCTCTTTCTTCTTTATCAGCCTGCCTGCGGATCTCATATTCTTTTTTTACCTCTTCATCCGGATCAATATACAAAGTTCCGGTATATCCGTCCACAATAGCCTGCCGTCCGTCCCACTCCGAATCTGTGTCAATTTCCAGCAGAGCCGGTATATTCATTGTTTTTGCCATAATGGCAGCATGAGACATGTCGGAACCATGATGGGTAACAATAGCCATCAGTTTATCCTTATCCATCTCCATCAGTTCTGTTGGCGTGATACTCTCCGTCACAACGATCACAGGCTCATCCCCAAGATCTATCCTGGGAGAGATACCTCCCAGTTCACCGATCAGGCGGTCGGAAATCTCCCGCATATTATCCAGCCGTTCTTTAATCGCAGGCTCTTCCAGAGTTCTGAAAGTCTTAAGCATCTCATCCCTTGTAGTCATTACCGCATAGGCAGAATTTACTTTTTCACTCTGTATGACACTCTCAATGGCACGTTGAAAGCTTTTTCCCTCCAGCAGATTCTTCTGTCTGAGAAAAATCTCTGCCTGGGTTCCCTGAATTATGCAGTTTTTTTCATATAAATCCTCCAGCTGTTCCATGACTCTGGTGCGCGCCTGCCGGAAAATATTCAGCTCTGTTTTCACATCTGTGATCTCGTACTGGCGCATCTGATATTCGCTTTTATGATAATACAGTATCTTACCGATGGCAATTCCGGAAAAGGCACCGGTTCCCTTGTAAACATCCATATTAACTCCTTAGTTGATTAACCCCTTAGTCGCAGGCAGCCTTAAATTCAGTCCAGTTCTTCTGATACTGTGCGTCTGCGTCCTGGCTTACATTCTGGACGATCTCGCCCTTTGTAACATCATCCGGAACTACCAGATCCGGATTTACCAGCTCATCTGCTGCTTTATTTGTGCTGTAATAGCCGATATAGTCTGTGCATTTCGCTGCAACCTCCGGCTGCATGATGTAATCCATGAAAGAATATGCCGCATCTTTATCCGGCGCTTCACTTGGAATAAACATACCCATAATACCAAATCCAAGTCCTTCTTCCGGATATACCACCTTCAGATCAGGATTCTCAGCCAGAGCAGCTGTTACCTGAGAGGTATAAAGAAATGCAACACTTGCTTCTCCGTTGAGAAGTGCATTCTGTGTATTGTCATCCTGGATCAGACGTACATTCGGAGCAAGTTCCAGAAGCTTCTCTCCTGTCTTCTTGATCACGTCAACGTCCTCTTCATTCATGCTCTCGCCCATGGAAAGCTGGGTGATACCATTGATCACACGATAGTTTGCAGTCAGTGCAATGCTGTCCTCAAGAGACGGATCCCAGAGGTCTTTATATCCTTTGATATCAATATCCACCTGTTCCGGATCATAAACGATCAGCGGGATGCCTGCTCCGTAAGGAACTGTGTATTCGTCATCCGGATCATAGAACTGTCCCTGATATAATGGGTTGATATTTTTGATATTCTCCAGAGAATCCTTGTCAAGCTTCTCTGCAAGTCCTTCCTGGATCGCAGTTTCCAGAATATAATCATCTGCGATCACGATATCATAGTCACCGCCCTTTGCCATGGAAAGCTTCTCAAGCATGGTTTCATCTGTATCGAAGTTTGAATAAACAACCTTAACTCCTGTCTCTTTTTCAAAATCATCCAGAACTTCCTGCGGGAACATTCCCTCCCATGTAAAAAGTACAAGTTCTTTATCATCTCCTGCATCCTTGAATCCGGTGAATGCTGTTCCTGCCATTAATGCACACATCACTACTGCAAGTACTCTTTTTTTCATAAATGATCTCCCTTCTTATGCTCTGCATTGTTGTCTATATCAGTCACTGTCCGCCTTCCACCGTATCGGCAGACAGCGGCTATCCTTTTTTACTTTGCTTTTACTTTTGTCCAGAGTTCCGCAAATTTCTGCTTGATCTTTGGCTGCTGATAAGCAAAGATTTCGTTATTCGGGTTGGTTGTATCCGGAATATAAGAACTGATCCCGGCATAGTCCCCCTCCTTCATGGTTTCAAAAGCACTCTTCACTGTAGAAGTATACCCTACTTCTTCCGTATTGGAAAGAGCAGATTTATCACTGATCATAAAATCAATAAATTCATGGGCAAGCTGTACTTCGCTGCAGTCCTTTGTGATAACCATTGCATCATACCATCTGTTGGTTCCCTGTTCCGGTGTGAAGTAGTCCAGATTCGGATTTTCACTGATAATGTAAGATGCATCTCCGGAGTACACAACTGCCAGCGCTTTGTTTCCTGAAATCATGTTGTCGATCACATCATCGCCTGCATAGATCGGATCCATAGTGTCACGCTGATCGATCAGCCACTGATAAGCCTCCTCGATCTCAGCCTCATTTGTAGTATTCATGGAATACCCAAGTGCTTTTAATGCTATCATAAAGGAATCTCTCTCAGAATCATACATGTAAATATTTCCTTTATATTTCGGATTACACAGAAGATTCCAGCCATCTTTCAGATCAGCCTCATCTACTACTGTCTTATCATAAAGGATTCCTACTGTTCCCCAGAAATACGGACAGGAATAACGGTTGCCCGGATCATAGCTCTGGTTCATGACATCATTCAGCAGATTTTTCTTATTCGGAATTTCTTTCCAGTCAAGTGCCTGCAGATATTCTTCTTTGATCAGTCTCTCAATCATGTAATCAGACGGGATCAGCACATCATAAGTCTCACCGCTTGAAAGCTTGGTGTACATCATCTCATTTGACTCAAAAGTCTCGTATACGATGGTACAATCATATTCTTTTTCAAAATCCTCCAGCAGGGAAAGATCCATGTACTCTCCTGCATTGTAAACTTTCAGCACATGAGTGGACTGTGCCACGAATCCCCATTTGATCAGCCCTGCCGTAACAGCAACAACCAGAACTACAGAGACAATTTTTACTGCTTTCCTGTTCAGCTTTCTGGCTTTATTCTTAAACTTCGGAAGCAGATTGGACAAAAGCAGTACCACGATGATGACTACGATCACGATGGTTGACAAAGCATTGATCGTCGGATTGATACGCTTTGTCATATTATATACAACAATAGAGATATTCTTTACACCATTTCCTGATACGAAATAGGAAATAACGAAATCATCAAATGACATGGTAAATGCAAGCAGCGCGCCTGCGAAAATACCCTCTTTGATCATCGGCACGATAACCTTTGTCAAAGCCTGAAAAGGTGTTGCCCCAAGGTCCATGGCAGCATTTGCCATATTCGGATCCAGAGCCCTTACCTTCGGATAAACGCTGGTAATTACATACGGGGTACAGAACGCAATATGTGCCAGCAGCATAGTCAGATACCCTTTTCGAAATCCCAGAGAAGAGAACAACAGCATCAGGCTGATGGCAGTTACGATCTCAGGATTCAGGATAGGGATATTATTAATATTCAAAAGCAGTTCCTTGATTACCTTCTTTGATTTGGATAAACCGATCGCTGTAATGGTTCCAAGTATTGTAGAAACAATGGTCGCAATGATCGCAATGGTAACAGATACATAAACTGCCTTAATTACTTCCCCGTTACCGAGAAGTTCCTGATACCAGCGCAGGGAAAAGCCTGTAAATCTGGTCAGTGACTTGGATGAGTTAAAGGAAAAGATCATCGTCACCAGGATCGGCAGGTAAAAGAAAGCAAGGCAGAGTACTACATATAACATTGAGAAAAATTTATTATTACGTTTCATGCCGTCCTCCCTTATTCATCTTTATCCATCTTCTTCATCAGGCTCATAAAGATCAGAATGAGCACAGCCAGAATCAGAGAAATCGCACTTCCGAAGTTCCAGTCGCCAACAGAGATAAACTGAGACTCGATCAGGTTACCGATCAGCATGTACTGTCCGCCTCCGAGAAGTTTCGGAATAACGAATGTGGAAATAGACAGCAGGAATACCATCATGATTCCATTAAGCACACCGGGGATGGACAATTTCCAGATAACCTTTGTAAAGGTCTGAAATTTATTTGCCCCCAGATCATAGGCAGCCTCGATAAAGGATTTATCCATCTTGCTCAGGGATGTGTGGATCGGGATGATCATAAATGGCATAAAGTTACAGACCAGACCAACCACTACGGAAAAGTCCGTATACATCATTGTCACCGGGGAAATCCCCAGTAATCCAAGCAAATGGTTGATGATACCATTGTCTGACAGCAGGTTCATCCATGCATAGGTACGCAGAAGCATATTGATCCATTCCGGAATAGTTACCAGCAGGATCAGAAGACTCTGGGATTTCTCCGGACATTTGGAAATAATATATGCCAGCGGATAGCCAAGCCCCAGACAGATAACCGTCGTCAGGATTCCAAGCTTAAAGGACTTGAAAATAACGCTCATATACGTAGCTTCCAGGAATTTGCGGAAATTCTCCAGGGTAAAGGAGAACGTCAGCACCTCGTTTCCGTCTTCTGTAAATGCATATAATGCGATCAGTATCAGCGGGATGACAATGACCACAAATGCCCACACAAGATATGGTTTGATAAGATTTCTGTACTGTTTCATCAGTAGCTTCCCATCTTACACATAACATGGATGTCTTCAGGCCCGAATTTCAGTCCCACTTCCCTTCCGACTTCCGCATAATCTGTGGTATGAACCATATAAGTACGAAGCTCTGTCTCAATCAGGATCTCATAATGCACGCCCTTGAAGGTAATATTGCGCACGATTCCCCTGATCTTTGCCTGACCGGGATCTACGATATCCAGATCCTCAGGTCTTAATACAACTTCAATCTCTTCATTATCTTCAAATCCCTTATCCACACATTCAAACTCAAATCCGTCAAAAGCAACCAGATAATCACGGATCATGGTTCCCTCGATAATATTGGATTCACCGATAAAGCCTGCAACAAAACGGTTTTCCGGCTCATTGTAGATGTCTGTAGGCGAACCGATCTGCTGAATCTCACCGTTATTCATAACAACAACCGTATCTGACATGGACAGGGCTTCTTCCTGGTCATGGGTAACATAAATGAAAGTGATGCCGACTTCCTGCTGAATCTTCTTTAATTCTACCTGCATCTGTTTACGGATCTTTGCATCCAGTGCACCCAGGGGCTCATCTAAAAGCAGAACCTTCGGCTCATTTACCAGGGCTCTGGCAATGGCCACTCGCTGCTGCTGTCCACCGGAGAGCAGAGTTACATCTCTTTTCCCAAAGCCTTCCAGACCAACCATCTTCAGCATACGCTCCACCTTCTGGGCGATGACAGTTTTATCGACCTTCTTCAGATTCAGCCCGAAACCGATGTTCTCCGCCACATTTAAATGAGGAAAAAGAGCATACTTCTGAAACACAGTGTTAACCTCTCTCTTGTACGGGGGAAGCTTGGAAATCTCAATCCCGTTAAACAGTACTTCTCCGTCACTTGGTTCTTCAAAGCCTGCAATGATTCGAAGGGTGGTTGTCTTTCCACATCCGCTGGGTCCCAAAAGTGTCAGGAATTCCTTTTCGTAAATATCCAGATTGATGCCGCGCAAAACCTGCTGATCATCAAAATTCTTGGTCAGATTTTTTAACTCAATCAGTTTGTTCATCATCTTTTCCTTCCTCTAAATGTATTTTTCTCTGTTTTTTTATAATCCGGCTGTTCCAAAAGCATTGACCGGCTGTTCAGAATGTTCCTAAAAGCTATATCATTTATTTTTTCTTCTTTGTTATCAGTGAATAAACAATAAAAATAACCAGTGTAGCTGCCAGCAGAATGGTACACAACGCATTGATCTCCGGCGTCACTCCCGTTTTCAGCTGTGTGTACACCTTGATCGGCAGCGTAGACAAACGCGGTCCGTTTACAAAAATACTTATTACCACATCATCCATAGACATGGCAAACGCAAGCAGCGAACCTGAAATTACCGCCGGCATAATTAAGGGCAGCGTAATATCCCGGAAAGCCCGGAAAGGTCCTGCCCCCAGATCTCTGGCTGCCTCTTCCAGTGCCGGATCCATGCCTGCCAGTCTTGCCTTCACTTCCATCAGAATATAAGGCACACAGAATACCGTATGACCTATTAACAGTGTCAGCATGCCAAAGGGCAGGTTCAGCATATAAAAGAACGCCATCAGCACCATACCAAGGATGATCTCCGGTATCATTAACGGCAATATGGAAATGTATTCCAGCGCCCCTTTTGACTTCCAGTGAATCCTTGATAACCCAACTGCACCCAGAGTACCGATCACTGCACTAACCAGACAGCTTAATACCCCAAGGATCAGACTGTTCACCAGTGCTTCCAGCATTGCTCTGTCATGGAAAAGTTCCTGATACCATTTCAGGGAAAAACCCGTAAATTTCACCGGCAGTTTGGATTCATTAAAGGAGAAAACGATCACTACCGCGATAGGGAGATACATCAGAAAGAAAATCAGCCCCATATAAAATCCGGCAAATCTTGAATTCTTTTTCATCCGATTCCCTCCAGTTCTCCGGCATTTGTCACCTTCCTGTAAATCATGATCAGTACAGTTGTAAGTACCATCATCACCACAGCAAGTGCTGCTGCAAATGGCCAGTTACTTCCTCTTGTCATCTGATCCTGGATCAGGCTTCCAACAAGTACCACTTTATTTCCGCCCAGGATATCTGCAATAAAGAACAGTCCCATGGATGGCACGAAAGTCAGGATCACACCCGAAAGCAGCCCGGGTAGTGTAAGCTTCAGTATTATGGTAAAAAATGCCTGCATTCTGGATGCCCCAAGATCTCTGGCAGCCTCCACATAAGACCAGTCCAGCTTCTCTGCACTGGAGTATACAGACATGATCATAAACGGGAGAAGCACATAAATCATACCGATCACAATTGCCGGATAGCTGTACAGGATGGACAGCGGTTTCTCAATGATCCCGAGTTTTATCAATACAAAATTCAAAAGTCCTTTTTTCTGCAGAATAATGATCCAGCCATACAGACGGATCAGGGAATTTACCCAGAACGGCGTAGACAACAGAAGCTGCGCCTTTTTCTTTCTGTGCTCCGGCAGCCTCGCCATGAAATACCCGAACGGATAGCCGATCAAAGCGATCACTATCGTACTGGTAAATGCCAGCTTCAGTGATTCCACAAATGTATTCAGGTATACAGGTTCCAGAATATTTCTGTAATTGTCCAGCGTAAATTTCCAGGTCACCCCAAATCCTCTGGAGGGCGTAGCAAAACTCAGCGCCACCATATAGACAAGGGGGCATACCACAAACACAATGGTAAAAATATACAGTGGAAGTGCCATCCATGCAGAACTGTCAGAACGGTTTCTACGCTTCTTCATGAATGTCCTCCCTGTCTACCAGTACTGCATCTGTCGGCAGAAAACTGCATCTCACTGTCTGGCCTTCTGCTACGGATGCGTCGATTCCGTATCTGCTGGCGATCAACTGTGTACCATCACTCAGCTTCAGAGTTACACGAAGCTGACCTCCTGCGAAGTTCTTCTCTGTAACAGTCGCCTGTAAACCCGATATACTATTCGTATCATGTATATCCGAAATCCCGCCTGCCACACTTATATCAACAGTGTCTCCGTTATCTGTACCGGTATCACCGATTGCGGCAGCTTCCTGCAACAATATATTTTCACTTCTCACAGCCAGAGTTACGTTCTCTCCTGCTGTAAGGTGCTGTTTTGCCCCTGTATTCTGCTGACTTGTTTCAAGCTTTACAATTACCTTGTCATTTCCAATTTTTACGATTGCATTCTCTCCCTGAATACTCTCTGCAACTCCATGCAGGATATTCGCATTTCCTACAAATGTTGCCACATAACTGGTCTTTGGATGATTATAGATTTCATCCGGTGTTCCGATCTGCTCAATACGTCCGTCCCTCATCACCGCAATCCTGTCAGACATGTTGATAGCTTCTTCCTGATCATGAGTGATATAGATAAATGTAATTCCCAGTTTCTTCTGCAGATGCTTCAGTTCTATCTGCATCGCGCGGCGAAGCTGCAGATCCAGTGCTCCCAGCGGCTCATCCAGAAGCAGAACTTTGGGATTATTCACCAGTGCTCTCGCAATGGCAACTCTCTGTTTCTGACCGCCCGAGAGTTCGGAAGGCTTTCTTTTTTCATATCCTTCAAGCTGCACCAGTTCCAGCATCTGAGAAACTTTTTTCCTGATCTCACTCTTAGGAACTTTTTTCAGTTTCAGACCATAGCCAATATTCTCCGCAACATTCATATGTGGAAAGAGGGCATAATTCTGAAATACTGTATTCACATCCCTCTGGTTCGGCTCCAGACCTGTCACTTCCCTGCCATCCAGCCAGACACTTCCTGCATCGGGCTGTTCCAGACCGGCAATGATTCGCAATGTTGTCGTCTTGCCGCATCCCGAAGATCCCAGCAAAGTAATAAACTCCCCTTTACTGATCTCAAGACTGATATTATCCAGAACTGCTTCGCCTTCTGTAAAACTTTTCTTTATCTCCTTCAGTTCAAGTGAAACCTCTGCCAACTATACTCAGCTCCTTTCATATAAAAAAGATACCTCTTTATACTAAAAAAGATACGAAACCACGCGTAAAAGCTCTCGCCCCTACATCGGTTTATGCCAATGCTGACGCCTGTTACAGTGCCAGTCTCTGCATGGTTTCGCATCTGTATATGTCCATTTTTCCAATTATAGATATATCCGGTCCGTCCTGTTCCATCCAGTCTGCGTGCACTCCTGACCATGATGTCCACATAAGAAAACCGGAAATCAACCATTCTTCTTGATAGATTCCCGGTCATTATTTATTTGGTATAATCCAAAAGTTATATTAAAGGATAGGCCCGAGATTGTCAAGTAAATTTGTTACTGTTCACTCCGTTCACAGTAACTTAGCCAAAATTCATTCCAGATTGCCTGCGGCAATGGAATTTTGGCTTGTATGTCTCGGGATTTTTGCATATTCATGCCAAAACACCTCGCGGGATAGTGGCGTGTGGACAGTAACGTAAATTTCTCTTTACAATCATTTCAATTCCTACCGGCAATTTTAAGGTACTCACCATACGAACCTCCATAAAAACATAAAAAATCCACTATACTCTGCTTTTCAGTATAGCGGATTTTCTATAAAATTACAATTGCCCAATATCTTTCAAGCTGAAAATGAGACTCGAACTCACGACCCCTTCATTACGAGTGAAGTGCTCTACCGACTGAGCTATTTCAGCTTATGCTGTAATCTGTCAGAAATTGATAATTCTGACAGCCACAGCATTTAGTTTATAATATTATTTCTTCTCTGTCAAGTCCTTTTTGACCGGTATTTTCTCCTCCGTTTTATTCACTATTTGGGGTGCTTCTTTTGTCACCTTTTTCGTCACCGGTTTCACTGCAGTTTTTACAGCTGCTTTTGTTTTCCCGGCAGCCTTTCGTACAGTTCTTGTCTTGGTGATGGATTTCTTGATCTGGCTGTGCTCGGCAGCAGGCTTTTTCTCAATTTCTTCCGGAGTGCAGGTAAAGACTGCCACGCCAAGTGCCGGAAGCTTTACTGTGATGGAATACTCTCTCTCATCACACTCAGCCTTCTTCGCTGCTTTAACTCTCGTATTTACTACACCATTACCACCGTACTTTTTATCATCACTGTTAAAGATTTCTTTATATTTGCCGGCAAAAGGAACTCCCACATTGTAGTTTTCATATGGGATTGCCGCGAAATTGCAGACAGCCAGAACAGTTTCTTCCGGTTTCTCTGTCTTTCTCATGAATGCGATCACATTCTCCTCATACTTCATCAGCTGAACCCATTCAAATCCATCATATTCATCATCCAGCTGATAAAGTGCAGGATGAGCAAGATACATATTATTGAGGTCTTTGACAAATACTTCCAGTTCCTTTGGCATATCTTTATCCGGTGCCATCATCTTGCATCCCGGATGAAGCATCATATAAGCATAAGCCTCTCTGATCTGCGCATTCTTCTGTTCTTCACTTCCCGGCAGCTTATCCGCGAAATCCTTCAATGTACCAACATCCCTGCTGCCAAGCGTCAGAATATAATGTTCGCAGTATGCATAGAGCATGGACATAGTCAGCTGATCATGGTAATTCTTTCTCTCAATAGGATCCTTGCTCAAATATTCAAGCAGATCTTTTGTCCATCCGCCACTCCACTTATAGTCAAATCCCAGATGGTCATTCTCCACACTGTCTGTCAGCTCCGGCCAGAGTCCGTTCTCCTGAGCAACTAAAAGCAATCCGGGATTTCTCTCCTTTATCACAGAATTCAGATGCTTCAGAAATTCCAGAGCATCCAGATTTTCATTGGTTCCGTAAATATTAGGTGTCCACTCTCCCGGATTTCTGCCATAATCCAGATACAGCATGGCATCCACATCGTCCATACGCAGACCGTCAGCATGGTAGACCTCAGCCCAGAAGCAGGCATTGGAGATCAGGAAATCTTTCACCATCGGGCTTCCGTAATTATAGAGCAATGTTCCCCAGAACGGATGAATGGCCTCTGCCGGATTCTGTCTCTCATAAAGAGGTGTTCCGTCAAATTTCTCCAGACCGGAGGCATAACGCGGGAACTGTGCAGGTGTCCAGTCCAGAATCACACCGACCCCCGCCTGATGCAGCTCATCTACCAGCTTCTGAAAATCCGCCACGCTTCCAAATCTGGAAGTAGGTGCATAATATGCATATGTAGAATAACCACCTGTAATATCATCCAGATATTCCATCACAGGATGGAGTTCCACATGGGTAAAATCTTCCTCTGCCAGAAATTCCACCAGTTCCTCAGCGGATTTCCATTCCTCCAGAGATGTTTCATATATAGAAACCGGCTGTTTCCTGTCATCAAATCTGTGACGCTCTTTCATCCAGTCTCCGTCATTCCACTGAAAAGCACTTACATCTGCTACAACAGATGCTCCCTCAGGATCATGGTCTGCACTGTTCCCATAAGGATCAGCCTTTAACAGAACTTCGCCGCCTTTGACTTTAATTTCATATTTATAATGTGTCCCTGCCTCTACCCCGGGTACAAACAGCTCAAAGATACCGGACATAGGCATACGATGCATAATAGTCGCACGTCCGATCCATCCATTAAAATCACCTGCAATATTTACACTCACTGCGTTCGGAGCCCAGACAGCAAAAAGAGTACCTTTCACTCCTTTAATCTCCATTGGATGAGCGCCCAGCTTCTTATATGCCTCATAATAAACACCTGCGCAGAAAGCCTTCTCCTCTTCCTCTGTGATCTGGCATGGAAAAGCATAGGGATCATAACATTCTGTCTCTGTCTCTCCCATTTTTATAAGAAATCTGTATTCCGGCACCTTGCGTACAGGAAGCAATACTGCAAAATATCCGGCCTCGTCCTCTTTCTCGCAGACATAGGTTTTCTTTCCGCTGATCACACTGACTTCTTCTGCATCAGGAAAAAATCCCTGAATAAGAACTCCGTCCTGTGTGATCCTTGGTCCCATCACATCTCTGGGAGCAGTTTCCTCTCCATACACAATAGCTTCAATCCTCGGCCAGTCCATATAGCCGTATACTTTTTCGTCCATAGCTGCGTTACCTCCCCGATTGTCAGAAATACGATGATCGGTTACCCTTACCGGCAGCGTATTTATGGTACATTAAACGTCACCTGTAAACAATAACAAATCAAGTTATGTTTATTTTAGCATCTTTGCACAAAAAAATAAAGAAAATTGTTTGACAAATTCCCTTTCCTGCGCTAAATTTATGTTATTAACTATGGAAAGAATCTTGTTCCGGATACTATGCTTCTTTCCATCACAACAAGGAGGATACAAAATGGGAAACAAAGCCTTTGACGTAACCGCATTAGGCGAATTATTGATTGACTTTACTGAAAACGGAAGCAGCGCACAGGGGAATCCAATGCTGGAAGCCAATCCGGGCGGTGCTCCATGCAACGTGCTTGCAATGCTTGAGAAGCTTGGCAAAAAAACTGCATTCATCGGCAAAGTCGGAAACGACATGTTCGGAACCCAGCTTAAGAATGCCGTAGAGGAAGTAGGAATCGACACCCGCAATCTTGTAATTGATAACGAAGTACATACAACACTTGCATTCGTACATACCTATCCTGACGGAGACAGAGATTTCTCCTTCTACCGTAACCCGGGTGCAGATATGATGCTCACCAAGGATGAAATCCAGGAAGACCTGATCAGAGATTCCAGAATCTTCCACTTCGGAACTCTTTCTTCCACTCACGAAGGAGTACGCGAAGCAACCCGCTATGCCATCGATGTTGCAAAAGAAGCCGGATGTATCATCAGCTTTGACCCGAATCTTCGTCCGCCATTATGGAAATCTCTGGATGACGCAAAGGCAGAGATCGAATACGGCCTTGGCAAATGCGATATTCTGAAAATCTCAGATAACGAAGTTGAATTCCTGTTCGGAACTACAGACTATGACAAGGGTGCCGCACTTCTGAAAGAGAAATACAACATTCCGCTTATCCTTATCACACTTGGAAAAGACGGAAGCCGCGCTTACTACAAAGACATGAAAGTGGAAGCTGCTCCTTTCCTTCAGGAAAAGACTATCGAGACAACAGGTGCAGGCGATACCTTCTGCGCAAGTTCCTTAAACTATGTTCTGGAACATGGCCTGGACAATCTGACAGAAGAGAACTTAAAAGAACTGCTCACATTCGCAAATGCGGCAGCTTCTCTGATCACCACACGCAAGGGTGCTCTTCGCGTTATGTCCACCAAAGAAGAGGTTCTTGACTTTATGAAATCAAGAGGATGTTAATTTATATATTTCCTTAACGGACAATAATGAAGCCCGCTGCACTGCCAGACAGGGCTTCATTTTAATTCCTACATTTACACCGGACTGTTTACGCTGATACCGGTTCCGGTTTGTTACTATTATATAAGGATGTGTTTTTACAATGAATTCATCAGATAATTTTCAGGATTCTGCTCTTTCCCGTCTTATGCCCTTGATGAACAGTTCTTTTACTCCCGGACAGGCACAGGCTACTGTGGATAATTTTCAGGATCCGGATCAACGGCAGATTGCACAGGCTGAATTATATTATTTCTCAGGACGTGCAGAAGAATGCAGAAATATTGCGGAACTTTATCTCCAGGACAAAGATCTCTGTCTGCGCCTGTCCGCAGCACTTTTATATTCTTTTTCCAATCTTACTCTGGGCAATCCATCTGCTTCCAGAATGGGATTCAGAAATATTCAGGAATGTCTTCTTGTTGCAAAAGACAGTTCTGCACCAAAAGGAGCCATGGCTTCCTGTGTTTTCGCCAACTATCTGGCCATGGTACTGATGCATCTTCCCACAGACGGACTTCCTCCTCTTCAGGATTTTCTGCCATCTTTACCTTCCGGGCTTCGCGCTTATGCTGTTTATGTCCTCGCTCATAACGCTTATCTTCACAAAGAATATAAACGGGCGCTGGGATTATGTCAGTCTGTCTTTCTGATGCTTGACGGCTGCTACCCTGTTGCCATGGAATATCTCTACTGCGTGATCATTATGTGTCTGATCAACCTGAAGCAGCAGGATGAGGCCAGAGAAGCTCTGATAAAAGCATGGAACATGGCAAAACCGGATGGATTTCTGGAACCGTTTATCGAATATCATGGGTTGATGCTTGGACAGATTGAAGCCTGCATCAAACCTGCAGAACCGGAGAGTTACAGACAGCTTTCCCAGGCAGTTATTGCCTTCAGTCGTGGTTGGATGGCTATTCATAACCCACAGCTTCAGTCCTCTGTTACAGATAAACTGATGCCTATGGAATACTCCATAGCCATGCTCGCAAGCAAAGGCTGGACCAATCAGGAAATCGCAAAACAACTGTCTCTGTCCCCCAATACGATCAAACATTATCTTTCCCGCATTTTCCATCTGCTAGGTATAGAAAAACGCGAAGAATTGAAACCATTTGTAAATAAATAATGGCAAAAAGGCACTTTTTTGCCTTCTAACGGGCATTATATAATTTCATTCCATGATGTATAATATCCCTATAAACATATATTTTATAACAGGGAGGCGATCTTTATGAGAAAGAAATTATTAGCCGGGGTTATGGCACTTGCACTGTGTTCCACAAACATGCTCCCCCAGGCTATATTTGCGGGGGAATTTACTTCCGGGAATCTGGAAGAGGTAACTGAAGAAACTCCTGAAATCTTTACAGATGAGGAGCAGGATACGGCAAAAGAAGCATCTGAAGATATTTCCGTATTCAGCCCGGAAGATGTTCCTGCATTCAGCGACGAAACAGAAAATGTCCTGGCAGCTGCACAAGGTGAGGGAAATGGCGAAATTAATCTATCTAACAATTCCAAAGTTAATAATGGAATCTATAAAATTGACGCTGCAGGAACATACAAATTTACCAGTAACAATCAGGTAACCGCAAACCGAATTGTAATTCAAAATATCAATTCAAATCAGGGTAAAGTTGAAATTCACCTGAACAACTTAAATATTAACACTTCTAATGGTCCTGCTTTGTATATTATGGATAGTGTCAAAGTCGAAGTCCTCATATATTTACAAGGTAACAATGAATTGATAACGACTAACAAATCTTCTGCAGGTTTACAGAAGAACAATAGCTCATTACTTACAATAAGTAATGAGCCAGGCAAAGATACCGGATGTCTAGATGCGTCAAACAAAGCTATGGACCAACCTTATCCGTTTTCGTCAAAACTGGAACCGGCTGGTTATGGTGCCGGAATCGGCAGTGGCATGAATGAGTCGTTTGTCTCTAATATCGTTATTTCAGGTGTCTCTGTAACAGCAAGTTCCACTTCTGGCGCTGGTATCGGTAGTGGTTTGGCTTCAAATGCTGGTATCAGTGGCAATTGCTCTGATATTACTATTTCTAATAGCACTGTGACTGCAACTTCCACTTCTGGCGCTGGTATCGGTAGTGGTCAGGCTTCAGGTAATGGTATCAGTGGCAATTGCTCTAATATTAATATTTCTAATAGCACTGTAACTGCAACTTCCATTGATGGCGCTGGTATCGGTAGTGGTCGGGCTTCAAGTGGTACAGGTAGTGATACCAGCGGCAATTGCTCTGACATTACTATTTCTAATAGCACTGTGACTGCAACTTCCACTTCTGGCGCTGGTATCGGTAGTGGTTTGGCTATTGGTGGTGAAGATAGCTCTAATACCAGTGGCAATTGCTCTAATATTAATATTTCTAGTAGCACTGTAACTGCAACTTCCACTTATGGCGCTGGTATCGGTAGTGGTCATACTTTAGGTGGTGCAGGATGCACTAATACCAGTGGCACTTGTTCTGATATTTTTATTTCCGGCGGATCAGTAAAAGGTTCTTCCATTGGCTGTATTCCTCGTCAGTCTCAGAACGGAAGCCAGCTATATCTGTGTGAAATTTCAAATACAAGCTCTTCTACGGTAACAACTATAGATGACAAACCTTGGACGCCATCCAGCCATCTCTCAGATGGCAATCTGTATGCCTGGCTGACTGGAGAAGATCATTTTGTAACTGTTGGAAGTAAAAATCGATGTTATATTTTTACGTCAGGCACATTCACCCAAAAAGGCAAACATACTATAACCATTAATGATTTTAACTTTAACCCGCCTACTGACCTTACATATGATGGCAATTCCAAACCTGTTACTGTTATTCCCAAGGTCAGCTTTAAGGATATGGCAGAAAATATTACAGTAAAATATTTTCCTGAAGATAAATTAATAAATGGTTTTCCGGTAAACGCAGGAGACTATACAGTAAAAATAGCTGTTAATGAGGGTGATTTTTATTATCCCACCACCGGTGACCTAAGTGATCCAAATTGGTCTTTTACAATAAAGGAATCAGACAATACACCAAATTTTCCATTGAAAAACACAATCTTCGTTCCATGGTCCTGTAAGAAAGTAAATGAGATTGATCCTGATCCTCTTCCTGAAAACTGGGAATGGCAAGATTCAACTAAAGATCTGAATGTCGGAGACAATACCGCTACCGCATTTTACACTGGCGAAGACGCAAACAAAGGAAACTATAATACAGAAACTTTTACTTACACAATCACCAGAGAAGCATGTAAACACCCACATACCACTGAACGCTACTACTCCTCTCCTTCTTGTACTTCCAGTGGATACAGTGGAGATACCTACTGCGCAGACTGTGGTGTATTAATATCTTCCGGTTATACCATTTCCGCATATGGCCATGACTATGACAGTGGCGTTATCACTACAGAACCAACTACAGAAACTGACGGAATCATAACTTACACCTGTAAGCGGTGCAAACATCAGGATACAAAAAACCTCGGTAAACTTGGTGATGGGGAACCTTATATTGAGGGAAGTTTCCAGAAGAAAGGCTGGGATGCTGTCAATGATCTGATTAAGGTTTCCAAAGAAAAAGATACCATTTCCATTACCCTGAACGGTTCCAGGACACTTCCTGCTTCTGTTTTATCCGGGATAAAAGGCAAAGATATTTCCCTGAATCTTGATATGGAGAATGGTTTCATCTGGGAAATCAACGGTACTTCCATTACATCAGAAACACCTGCGGATATAGATCTTTCTGTTACAAACACAGCAGAATATATCCCGGCAGCGTTATACAGCCTGATCTCCACAAACCAGAATGATTTCGGTTTCCATCTTGGAAGAAACGGAGCTTTCGATTTCCCGGCTGTGCTTTCTGTAAAGGCAGATGCTTCCTGTGCAGGACTTATGGCAAATCTGTTCTGGTATGATGCTGAGAATGGGGTTCTGCAGTGCATCCAGACTGTAACTGTAGGCGGTGCATTTGAGCGCAGTATTCCATATGCTGACTTTGCCCTTTCCAAAGGACAGGATTATTTCATAGCATTTGGTACAGAATCTCTCAATGGCAGAGTCATTCACACAGACGGAAGTATCACAGATGAAAACGGTGCATACCTGCGTCCTGCTAACACAAAGATTTCCAGCCATTCCATTGACAGAAATAAATTAACTGTCAAACTTTCCAAAGGATGTGCAGGTGCTCAGGGTTATGACTTCGTAATCAGCAAGAAATCAAATATGCTCCAGACAGAAAAGTTCAGCAAGACAGTTTCCTCAACAGGCAAGCCACAGGCATCTTTCAAATATCTTTCAAAAGGTACCTGGTATGTGGCAGCCCGAAGCTGGGTTCTGGATGCACAGGGCAATAAGGTCTATGGTTCCTGGACAAAGATCAAGAAGATCAAGATCACTGTTGTTACACCACAACAGCCAAAGATCAAGAATATCACTGTAAAAGGAAACACTGTGACTGTTACTTACACAAAATGCAAAAATGCCACAGGTTATGAAATCCTGCTGGGAAACAAATACAAAACCTCCGCAGGTGAAAAATATCCGGTTAAGAAATATCTGAAACGTACAGAAGGCAAAAATACCGTAACTGTAACCTTTACAAACGTAAAGAAAGGCACCTGGTATGTGACAGTACGTTCCTGGAATAAGACCTCCAAAAATAAATCCAGAGTTTACAGTCCATATTCCGATATAAAAAAATTCAAAGTCAAAAAATAGTTTATAGTAAAGTAATAAAAAATCTCCTGTGATTGCAACCAGAATCACAGGAGATTTTTTATTACTTTTTCAGATCAATGTTTCTTATTTTACCACACGAACTCTGGAAACACCTTCAATTGCTTTCAGCTCATCCAGTGCTTCTTTGGATGCTGTGCTTTCCAGATCGATGAGAGTATAAGCGTATTCGCCTTTGCTCTTGTTTGTCATATCTGCGATGTTCAGGCCTTCTGCACCAAGGATCTTGGTGAACTGGCTGATCATGTTCGGGATATTTTTGTGGCAGATGGCGATACGTCCTACTGCTACGCAGGTTCCCATGTCGCAGTTCGGGAAGTTTACAGAGTTCTTGATATTTCCGTTCTCGAGGAAATCTCTGACTTCTTTTACAGCCATTACCGCACAGTTTTCTTCGGATTCTTCTGTAGATGCTCCAAGGTGTGGAGTTACCAGGATTCCCTTATGTCCTGCTACTGTATGGTTTGCAAAGTCTGTCACATATTTCTTTACTTTTCCGCTGTCTAATGCTTCGATCAGAGCATCCTCATCAACCAGAAGATCACGGGCAAAGTTCAGAAGTACTACGCCGTCTTTCATCTTGTCTAATGCTTCTTTGTTGATCATCTCTTTTGTGCTGTCAAGAAGAGGTACATGGATGGTGATGTAATCACACTGGGAATAAATCTCATCCAGGCTCTTGATATGTTTGATGGTGCGGGAAAGATTCCATGCAGCATCAATAGAAATGTATGGGTCATATCCGTATACTTCCATTCCAAGTGCAGAAGCAGCGTTTGCCACCATTGCTCCGATGGCACCAAGACCGATGATACCCAGCTTCTTGCCCATGATCTCGCATCCTGCGAACTGCTTCTTCTGTTTCTCAGCAAGTTTATCGATGTCTTCCTGGTCTTTCTCTTTGGCAACCCATTCGATACCGC
>OODK01000663.1_pt1 | contig 27500 bp, 19 predicted proteins | sample 1671371 | NCBI WGS metagenome assembly OODK01 (sample SAMN06348150, study PRJEB24527) | human gut metagenome | biome: human gut; feature: ankylosing spondylitis patient; material: feces | host: Homo sapiens | place: China | collected 2015-10 | reverse complement strand
CATGATGTTGGGGTCAAAAGGTATTTTGACCCCTTTGATACCAGATTGCTACGTGCTTTGCACTCTCGCAATCCTCAAAAACATTCGTAATCCGCTCATTTTTCTTTGAAAAATGGCTACTTACTCATGTTTTTGGCGGGTCAAGAGGTCAAAAATCCTCTTGCAAGCAAGCTTGCATCAGCTTTCTGACCTTTTGACCCTGGTATCATATAATTCTGTCACCACACATCAGTACAGCAGGATCGGATATCCTTTATCGATCGTCTCATAGATAATCTTCGCCTGATCCGGCGGCAGATTGATGCAGCCGTGACTTCCTTTGGTTTTATAGGTGTCTCCGCCAAAGCTTGTCTGCCAGCTGGCATCGTGAAGTCCCTGTCCGTAAACAAACGGCATCCAGTAGGTAACCGTGGTATCATATCCATATACATCACTGCTTAAGGTAAACGGACTTGCTTTGTATGCAATTGGCCATGCCCCACGGTATGTTTCTCTTCCTTCTCCCGGAAGACCACTGACGATATCCGTTTCAGTCACCAGCGCCCCATTCTTGTACAGCCACAGGTGCTGCTGTTCCAGACTGACTTCTATGTAATTTCCGTTCAGGTCATCCGTTCCGTTTCTGGAATAGCCTGATTTACTGTATACCGGTTCTCTCGTCACAGATGCCCCACCATCAATATCTGCCAGAAGCTGTGTCAGTTCTCCTTCCTGGTCAACCCGGTAACCATATTCATTACCTTCGATGGTGATCGCTTCACCGCCTGTAGTCGTGAAGGAACGTGGCCGATAGATAGTATTGTATTTTGTGGCAAGATTCTTGATATACTCCTGCGCCTGTGCGGTATCAACGGATACACTTTCATCGGAAATCACCAGCCAGGAACAGATAGTCGCATTGTCCAGAACCTGAGTTTCTTTTCCGAATGTATACGTTACGGAAACTCCTTTGTACTTTTGCAAAGCAGCATTTAACGTGGTTACTTTTTCCTGTAATTCCTGAGCATCCTGTGTAACAGCTGCTTTCCGGTAGAGATCTGATGTAATTTCCACGTTCAGTCCTGTTTTCGGAAAATCCCCTTCAATCTGCGGGCGGATCTGTTCCTCCACATATGCTTCCACAGCTGCCTGATCCATATGATTACCCAGCGTCTGCGGGACTATCACATAAGCACTCTGATCGCTGTTATATTCCACGTATGCATCGGTTGAATCCACACGGTCTGTGGAAAGCTGAAAGTGTTCCTCCGTCAGTGCCGCAGAAAATATCTCATCGTTTCGTTCTACCTGATAAGCTACCGTAAGACCTTCCTGTTTCGGGAAGAAGCCGCCTTCTTTCCAGCGTTTGTCTCTCAGTGTTTCCAGATCCTGTTTCAGCTGTTTTTCGTTGATGCTGTAACCAAGATCACCGAGTGTGGTCTGATAATCCGTTTCCCCGTTTTCCTGAAAAGTAACCGGTACTTTCTTAAAATTATCTGCCAGCATCCCTGCCGTCTCTTCCACACTGCGTCCGGATACATCCTCTCCAAAAATCTTGATCCGGCTTCCCATGGTTTTTGTTCCCATATAGTGTGCATAACCAAACAATCCTGCTACCAGTCCCGCCATAACAAGCAGGCAGACAACCAGCAGGATAATATATATTTTTTTTGACTTTTTTTTACTCTTCATTCGTCTTTCTTCCCTGCCCTTTTTTCTGTTGTTCTGACATCATCTGTCTAGAGCGTGTCTGAAAAATCATTTCCGCAAACTGGGACTCGCAGCTCACGAAAAGCCTTTTTCAGTCACGCTTATTATACTATACATTTATGAAAAAGAAATAATGAAAATATAACAATTTTCTTTCTTCATAGAACGCTTTTTTAACAGGTTGACGAATCTTTCAGCAGACTGAAATTTATCGGATTATTTCTGTACATATTTCTCTTTCAGTTCTTTCACTTTCGCCAGGTATGCCTGGTCCTGTTTTCTCTTCAGAAGTTCTGCACGGATCGGATCCTTTACTTCAGCAAATCCGGCTTCTTTGGCTTCGTTTTTCTTCTCAACCTTGATCAGATGATAACCAAACTGAGTTTTTACCGGTCCTACCACATGTCCCGGTTCTGCCTGGAAGGCTGCGTCTTCGAATTCTTTCACCATCTGGCCTTTTCCGAATTCACCCAGGTCACCGCCCTGTGCACCGGATGGGCAGGTGGAAGATTCTTTTGCCGCTTCTTCAAAAGTCTTTTCTCCGTTCACGATGGATTCAAGAATAGCTGCACATTTCTCTTCGGAATCGGTCAGGATATGCTTTGCATTTACCGTAGCTCCTTTTACAAACTGTGCTTTGTTCTGTTCATAGTAATCTTTCACTTCCTCATCAGATACACTGACACTCTCGATAGTCTCTTTTAATACCATCTGTACCAGGATATCCTGTCTTGCATTTTCCATTCCTTTTTTATATTCTTCAGTCTCATCAAGCTTCTCATCTTCTCCGCATTTTGCCAGTGCATGGAAAGTGATCAGCTGTTCTTTGCAGTGTTCTTTAAACTGTGGATTGGATGCATATGCCTGCTGCTCCTTCGGCAGGTGTCCGATAAATGCCTGCAGTTCTTCTTCGGTGATCTGGTGTCCGGCTACCACTGCCAGTACGTTCTGTGCCATAATATTTTCTCCTTTGCTTTCCGGATCCGCTGATGTTGTTTGTATCGGATCCTGCGAGGTATTTTGCCACGGGATATCGGTATAACAATTGTTTCCCGTACCATGTCGCGTGGGTTTTATTATAAAAGAAAAGCACAAAATATGCAAGGGCAGGCCATGAAATGAATGATACAGTTATTTTGAAAGTGCTGTACTAAATCAGTTTTCGTTTTCTTGCTTCATTCACCGCCGCTGCTTTTCCGTTCACACCGAGTTTACGGTAGGTTTCCCGACAATGATACTTCACCGTCACTTCCGCCAGCCCCAGCTGTCCGGCTATCTTGTTCATGGAATCTCCCTCTGCCTGCATCCGCAGAATCTTCCGTGCGGTATCGGAAAGTGTGACTTCTCCCTCCGCTTTTGTCCTGAGATATCCAGGGTACATCTGCGCCATCCTTTTTCCTTCTTCCAGCACCTGTCTGTGAAAGTGTGGATCGGTCCAGTGTATCTCTTCCCTGCTTTTTTTCAGAAGGGGCAGCCACAGACCAGCCTCTTTTGTCAGTATCCTGACAAAATGATAGGATTCAGCTTCGCTGACAGCCTCCTGCAACAGATTCTTCCACTCTTTCCGATCCATCTTATAACAGGTCACTGCCAGAAGTAACGTACTTTCTATCCGGATATATGTCCGTTCCATCTCTTTTGCATAGTAGAGCAGCTGCTGTAACAAATTATATGCTGCCTCGTATTTTCCCTGTTGCAGATAGACACGCACCTTTGTTACATATCGGAATCGTTCCAGAATATAGAACTCTCTGTTTTCATCCGGTGCGCTCTCAAGCCACGCCAGGATCTCCGCTGTATCTCCCCGATACAGATGCAGCCGGCACAAAAATGTATCTATGTTCGCAATCAGCTTCGGTGCTTCTTTTTTACATCGTTCACGAAAAGTCTGCATCACATGAAGCGCCTCTTCCAGATCCTGACGAATCAGATACATCCAGCAAAGGAGTCCGTTTGCTACGAAGACCTGTTCGATTTTTCCTCCGCTTTCCGCCTGCATCCGCCCTTTCTGGATCAGTGCCATCACCTCATAATCATCCTGTCCTTTTTCCAGATAGCTTTCTGCCAGTGCCAGCGGAACCAGCCCTTTTCCGTACTTTCCAAGCACAAATTCTATGATCTTTCCAAGGCTTACGGCCAGTTCTCTGTCCTTGCGGCTCCACTCGCAGAAGTCTTTTCCTCCATTCATCATCGAGGGCAGATTGCTGGTTACAGAGAGTTCCGGGATGTGTACTTTCCGGTCGGTGATCAGGACACCTGCCGCCCGCAACAGCTCCGTCATTCCGCTGATGCCACGATGGGGAAGGGAAATATCCAACGTGATCAGCCGTCCTTTGGCTTCCCGTGCATCACTTCCCTCTGCCCGTTTCTGATATTCTTCCAGTTCATGATACCAGCGCTCACTTTCATCCACATTCATAAGAATCGACTGCAACAGGCTCATTCCCATCATAAGTACCGGATTCTCCCGGATCAGATCCTCCGGAAGCTCCAGATAATAATTTCGCAGTTCATAATAATTACCGATAGCTGCATTTTCCCTGGCATTCGCCACCAGCAGCCGGAAGATACTGTCTGTATCATCGTATACCTTGTACATTTCCAGTGCTTTGGCAATCTCGCCCTCCATCTCATAATACAGACCTGCGTTATAATACAGACGGCTGATCTGTTCCGGAGAGCGTTTTTTATGCAGCCGCTGTTCCATAGACCAGCGCATGGCATCCTTGCAACGCCAGACACCGTCTTTTTCCCCCATTTTCGCAAAAAAATTGCCGATTTCCATCCCCTGTGCCAGCATATGCTCCACATGTTTGTTTCCGGTGATCATCGCCGCCAGACTCACCGTAAAATCTTTGACAATGGAAATATCCATAAAAAATTCCTGCAGTTCTGTATCCCACTGATCATATACATGACTCTCCAGGTACGTCCAGACCGTACGCATCGTGGCTTCCAGATTCCCGTTTTCCATCACAAAGATCCGCAGGGACATGGGATTCCCTCTTCCCACAGCCCATGCTTTTTCCAGCTGTTCCTCTGACACCTGCACTCCATATCTTTCCAGATACTCATCCTGCTGTTCTCTCGTCAGGCAAAAATCTTCTTCCCCGATCATTACGAAAGAATATTTCATCCGAAGGGACAGAAGCCACGCCGGAAATGGGGCACGGGAGATCAGTACCACCCACAGATCATTTCGTTCCATCCATTCCTGGATTCTCTGATAATAAGCATCTTTCAGCCGGATATCCGAAATTGCGTAAAGATCATCCAGCACGATCACCGGTGCCGTGATTTTTTCACTCTCCAGATCATCCGGCGTCGTATTCAGTGCAGAGACATAAAAATATTCTTTCTTCTCAAGAAAATGCCGGATCAGAGAAGTTTTCCCCACGCCGGTAACACCATACAGATAAGCAGGAAGTCCCGCCTGATACGCCATCCGTAATTTTCTTTCGGCCGCTGCCGGCCACAGATATACGTCTCCAGTTGTTCTCATCATGCTTCTCCCCCTGTCCTATGCTCTTCATTTTTTCTGCAGCGGCAGAATATTTCGCCGGGAAGAGACAACATTTTTTCAAATTCTTTTGCACTCAGCGGCATGGAAAACCAGTTTCCCTGTACATGATCGCACCCGGAAGTTTTCAGTACCTCTACCTGTCTTGCCGATTCCACGCCTTCACAGAGGACCTGGAAACCGAGGCTTTTCAACATCCCGATCATCTGTCGCAGAAAACCGATACCACGGTAATCTTTTTCACACTTTTCCATGAACCCGCGTCCCAGTTTTACATCATTTAACGGGACATCTGCAATCAGATTAATAAAAGAAGATCCCACACCGAAGTTATCCAGTGCTGTATGGAAACCGGCCTCCTGTAGAGAACGCAGAAGATCTTTGATATTTTCATACCGGATCGTATCCGTCTCCTTCAGTTCCATCTCCAGCATCCCGGGATCCACTTTATATTTTTCCAGAATCTCCAGATACCGTCTGGTTGTCTGTGGATCTTCCGCATGCAGCGCCGACACATTGACTGAAACCGGTACCGGTGTGATTCCGCTTCTTTTAGTCTTTTCCAGAAATGCGGCCACCTGTTCAAATACATAAAAATCAAGTTCCACGATTTTTCCATTTTTTTCATAAAACGGAAGGAAATGTTCCGGTCTCACCACGATACCGTCAGGTCTTCGCCAGCGTACCAGAGCCTCTGCTCCCACAATCTTATAATTATGTAACGAAATCTTCGGCTGGAAATAGATCTCGAACTCCCGCTTTTCCATGGTCTCATCCATCAGCAGTTTTACTGCGGTTTCTCCCTTGTTCCCGGTATCTAAAGGGATCAGTTTTTCCCCTACTGCATACTGGTTTCTTCCCGCAATCTTCGCCCGGTACAAGGCAAGATCTGCATGTTCAAGAAGCTGTTCGTAACTGTAATCGCCCAAACCTCCCGGCAGAAAACAGACACCAACACTGCAGCTCATGACAAAATCTCTTTTTGAAAACGTCAGTTTTCCCACTCTTTTCACCAGTTCACTGACTTTCTTTTCCAGTGCTTCCCGGCTGATTTCCTTTAAAAACACGACGAATTCATCTCCACCGGTACGGATCAGAATATCCTCTTTGCGGAAAAAGCTCTGCAAAAATCCGGAAAATCCAATCAGCACTTCATCCCCGAACAGATGGCCATACACATCATTTACATTTTTAAAGTGATCCACATCCAGCATCAGAAGACCGGAAGAAGCATCCATCCGTTTCTCCCGCAGGTATTCGTTCACCAGAAGCTTTCCGGTATCATGGTTATACAGTCCTGTCATGGAATCTCTTCTTGCCTGATCTTCCAGAAGTTCTTCTCTTTTCCGTATCTCCGTGATATCTCTGATGCAGCCGATCACCGACTGGTCACCTTCCTCCTTCTGCAATGCATCCAGAAGTACTCTCTTGTAGTGACCCTTTTTCAGAAGCTTCAGTTCCACCGTTCCCAGAGTCTGCCCGAGGAGAAACTCACGCATCTTCTGCACATCTTCCGGATGGATCGTACATATCTGACCCAGCTGACCTAGAAATGGCATAATTCCTTTTTCTTCTTCCAGTTGCTCATTATACAGAACCATTCGATCGCTATCCGGGAAATACTCAAAGACAGAGATTCCCGCATATTTCATCAGTACTTTTAATTTATCCATCCGTTTTTTTCCGGACAGAAAACTTTTTTCTGTATCGTTTATCCTATCTTTTTCCATATATTTTCCCACACTCTTTCTTAAATTTCACCTTTTGTATAATTATAGCAAACGTAAAAGAAAAAAAGAACTATCCAATTGGATAGTTCTTCCTTGGTTTTCTCATCTTTTTGTTCAGGACTCTTTTATTCCGAAAACCGTCAGTGCCTGACGCGGTGAAATGCCGAGTCCACCGACGCTGATCAACGTATCCTCTGCCTCTAGCAGAAGATTTTCCTTCTGAAATCTGACAATCATGCGACCTCCGCTTAAGCCGTCCATTCGCCGAATCTCCATCTCAAGGGTATTGACGGTACGCCATGCAGCTGATCCTGCGTAAATATGGCCGTCTGCTTCACTGTAGGCGAAGTCCTTACGCATAGAGAGGACGAATTCCTTTTCTTTTCCACCTTCCAGCACTTTCCAGTACATCTTATCGCTTCCAAAAGCAAACCGCATCTCCTGGATCGGACTCGTCTCAAACTGAAACAGCCCGCTTCCGCCAATCAGAACTTCCGCAGAATCCGGCAGCCGGTCGTTCAGAACCGGAACAGGCACATACACATGCTTACTTACTTTTTCCTCCATAAAAGGATTTCTCGTACCTCTGCGCGGTGGAAGTGCAAGCTGTGCAGTATACTCTTTTACGGTCTCTGCAAGCGGTGACGGTGCCAGCTCTCCAGCCTCTTTCTGTACATAGGGAATCAGATCCTCCTGCAGTGCGCTCAATTCCTCCTGTGTCTGCTCTGTGGATGACGTCAGAATCACAATCAAATCAAGATTCGGGAACACAACCCCAAACTGGCCATACGCTCCATCGGCACGAAAAGAGCCAGGATATCGTCCCATCCAGCACTGATAACCGTAGCCCTGTGCCCAGTCTTTTACATGTCCTTCGGAATCGCCTTCTGTCTCAATCTGCTTGTGGCAGGCGCGTTCGAACCATTCTTTTCGAAGCAGCTGTTTTCCTTCCCACTCTCCCTGTCTGGACAGAAAATACGTAAATTTTGCCATATCTTCCGTCACCATCTTCATACCGCCTCCGCCAAGCTCTGTTCCGTCGCCGAGCAATGCACAGGTCAGAGTAGTGATTCCAAGTGGTTCCAGCAGACGCGGTTTCAGAAACTCTGTCACATTCTGTCCTGTCTTTCTCCGCAGAACCGCAGCCAGCATGTTGGTTCCTGCTGTATTATATTTATAAAATGTTCCCGGCTCATGAAGTACCGGATGATGCAGAAATGTAGAGATCCAGTTTTCTGAATTGTCCGAAATCTCCGTCTCGTGACCGCATCCCATGATCAGCAGATGGTGCAGGTTGATTTTTTTAAGATATTCGGAAGGATGTTCCGGCAACAGTTCCGGAAAAATATCGACGATCTTCTCATCAACAGATAAGATTCCTTCCTGCTGTGCAAAACCAATCGCCGTAGCCGTCAACGATTTGCTGAACGAATACAACGGATGGCGGAATTTTTCATCATATGGTTTCCACCATCCCTTTGCCGCACACTGGCCATGGCGGATCACCATAAAACTATGTAGTTCGATTTGATTTTGTTCCATCCTGTCAAGAAATTTCATAATTCCTTTGGAGCTGATTCCAACAGATTCCGGTGTCACATCTTTAAAGTATCCCATTTTTTATCTCTCCTTAATCGCAAACTTCTCCATAATAAACCTTCTGTCGTACCTGCCACTTATCTTACATTACTTCCCCGATATATATGTTTAAAATAGCATATTTGATAGTAAATGTCAATTCACAGGACACACAAATCCCATTTTCTGAGCACGGCATATTCTCTTTCCGAATAAAGTATATCATATAATATCATTTACCGGTGAACGCTAATATAAGTGACAACACCAAAAGAGAGATTTTCATAAAAAAGGCTATGAGTATTTTATGGGTATAAAATACCCTGCCAGCCTTCACCAGCAGGGTTGGTTGGAATCTTTACTTGTAAAGGTCTTCCAGCGTTATTAGCCGAACTTCACCTCTCTCTTGTGCCTGAAGAAGTCCATCTGTGAATCCGCCTTTTGAGAAGATATAGTAGTAATAGTTGTTACCTTTTCCGAAGACCGAGGCATAATCCCGAATCAAATCGAGTTCATCCACACCAATTTTCTCATTTCTGTACTTACACGAACCAATGATATAGTCCTTACCCTCAACGGGTGTTCCAACAATATCAATCTGTGTCTGCTTTTTCTTCTTCGGGTCCGTACCCCACCATTGGCCGATTTCACTCAGTTCAATAGGGAGACTGTCCGAATAATAGAGCAGGTAATCCTGACACATCTTCTCAAAAATCAGGCCCATGTAATCCGGAAGATACTGTTTTACAGCGTGTGGATAGATCTTTGCAATTCTACCAGAGTCAATGGCACTCATATTGATTGGCACAAACCGATACCAGAAACGGAAAAAGTTATCAGCCAGCAGATAGATGGTTTTCTTACCCGGTTTTTCTGTAATCGGCGTTTCTTTCTTAGCAATGCCAAGGTCGATCAGCGTTTTCAGGTACTTAGATACAACCGAATTCTCCTCACCGACCTTCATCTTGATATCGTTCATTCGGGAAGCACCTTCTGCAATCGCTTTGATGATTGCATTATAAATGGCTGGCTCCCGAAGTTCCTGCTTCAGCAGATTGCCCGGTTCCTCATACAGATAGCTGGAACGGTCAAAGAAATTATCCAGCAGAGCTTCATCCACACTATCTCGCACATCCAGCTTATTAATATAGTGGGGAACTCCCCCCGTGATTCCATAAATCAGGGAATTATCTTCTGCTGACAGATTTGGGTGGAACACAGCGGTTTCCTTATAGTCCAGCGGCTCAATCTTAAACTGGCCAGTACGCCTGCCATACAGCGGACTTTCCTTGCCAAGCACCTGACTCTCCATGAAGCTCATAGAGGAGCCGCAAAGAATCAGGTACATCTTGGACTCTGTCCATTTGTGGTCGATGATGTGCTGCAGCATCGCTGAAATGGCCGGCTTTGCCTTTGCAAGATACGGGTACTCATCAATAACAAAGACGATCCGTTTTTCCTTTGAAAGTGCAGTCAGCTCGTCCAAGGCAGCATCATAAGACCTGAACTCCGGTGCAGACTCCATATCTGGCCGCTCAAAACTCATGATTGACTTTGAGAGAGCCTCCAGATTTTCCTTTCCTGTAGTGTTCAATGCAGAAAAGAAAATGGTAGGCTTATCTTTACAGAACTCATTGATCAATGCCGTTTTACCAACACGTCGTCTGCCGTAGATGACGATGCACTCAAACTTATCACCAGCGTACCGTTTATTCAGTTTCCGAAGCTCATCCTCACGGCAATAGAATTGACTCATACGCTCACCTCCAATAATTATACTCGTGAGTTAGTAACTCGTAAGTTACTTCTTTACGAGTATAATAAATCAGCTATTCTGCAAAGTCAAGTAAAATAAGTCGAGCCTTTTACATATGAAACTATAATTTGCGCTTTACATATTGCGTGCTTATATAGTTCTCCTTTCGATTTTTTGCTTCTGTATATGCTCATCAACTGGATAAATCTATTTTCTATCAATTGTTCCCTGATTGCATCCGCTACTGTATCGATAAATTCCACAATATTAGCCGCTATGTTCTGGTATCTCTTCATATCTTCTGTCAACGTTCTCAGATTCTGCGTACTATTGCTTTTGTAACTCTTCCAACTGTCTCCTCAGTTTCTCGATTTCTTCCACAGCTGCATCTGCTCTCCGTTTCTCTTCTTCCGCCCGATTTTTTTCGGCATCTGCCCGGTTCTTCTCGGTATCCGCACGGTTCTTCTCGGTATCCGCTCGATTCTTCTCGGTATCTGCTCGATTCTTCTCGGTATCCGCTCGGTTCTTCTCTCTCAGGGTATTTTCCTGCTCCAGCCTTCGACCCAGTTCCTTCCCTTCTTCCAGAAACATCTGATCTCTCTCGAATCCTTTCATATATGCCACCGTCACCTCCGCATCTTCCTTCACTACATCCACCATCTCCTGGATGGCTTCCAGCTCTTCACTTACTGCGTTCTCCCGGGTTGTATTCTCCATATAGTCCAACAGCTGACTCAGGGATTCATTATCCCGTCCCTTTCTTCCTTTTGTATAGAGGAAAATCGTTCTGGCTCCATCTTCATACGGCAGCTCCGGATTCTCTACACAGTGATTCCGGATGGTATAGATCATCCGGTCATCCCCAAAGGGATCGTAGGGACAGATAAAGATAACAAAGACTCTCTTCAGTTTGTCGTATGACTGACCGCTTTTCAGACTCCGACTGTCGATGATCGCATGGTAGAACCGGGTTCTCTGTGCGATAAAATCTATATCCTTCCTCTTATTGTTCTTGTCAGGTTCAATATCATAAATCGCAGAGACATTTGACGAATCAATCTCTACCTCATCTCCCTCTTCGATGTATACGTCCAGTCGGGCTCCGTGAAGACCGGTATCCCTTCCGCCATAGGACTTCTGAGTTACAATATTCAGATTTTTGAACTCTCTTCCAAAAAGAATCTTTAGAAATTTTCGACAGAATTTCCTTCCATATTCCGGATAAGCCAATAAGGCATTAAAGAGAAAATCGTCCAGCAGATCCAGTTCTGCCAGAGGTCTGTGGTTTGTCATTTGCTGCATTCGCATGCTCCTTTCTGTATGCGGTGAAAGGAGTACGCTCCATCGATCCTCCGTTCCACCAGTTTTTTTATTCATATGGGGAATCAGATAACCGAATGGTTGAAGAATTGCTTCCCAGATATGTATATGGTTAAGGTAACATATCCGGAGTACAAAGTCAATTTCTATGTTGCTTCTCTTTATGACATTTCTATATAATTACCAAATGACAGTCACCTTATATAAAAAATGAGTCGGTGACACATTAACAGCTTCACATTTGATCTAATTCTCTGTCAGAAACGAACGAATACTGCCTCTTAGCAATCTTGTATTAATGTTAGTTTTGTTAAATTCAAATCTGAAAAATGAATCCATTTAATTACACTCATGCTTACCTTCATATATGAGTCTGTCCTTTTTTATGCATTTTGCATATTTCAATTTTGCATTTTTGTTTATATTGCTATTTTTTAAAAAAATTCCTATTTTCTATTGCAATTTACACTATTATATCTTTTTTCTTTATCGTCCCCACTATATTCAAAAAATTTAGCAACTACAGGAAAACCTAGATCATCCTTTTCTTCAAGTTCCACATCATATACCGCACCATTTCCACCATGTCCAAGCTTTTTATCTCTGAAAAAACTATACCTCTCTCCTTTATATTTTTTCCTACCACTCATCTTCTGCACGCTTTCTTTCATACTCTGCTTCACGTTTGTAGTCTTCACTTAAGGTAAAATATATTTCTGCTGTTTTAGGATATTCTGCCTGTAGTCCTTCCGCATTGTTTAGATATCTCTGATGTAAAATCAACTCTGATTTTCCAGCATCGACGGTATGAACCCCATGCTTATTCTCTTCTGCTACGATATAAGAGCTCCGCAATGAATCAGAATCATATTCTTCTATGATCTTTCGTACAGCTTCACACGGATGATAACTATCCGCACCAATGGGGGAATATGCCAGTAATCGTCCGAGTAAATGTCCAAACAAATTTTCTTGTTTTTGCTTGATCAACAATCCTTTAAGCTCTTCTACCCATTTTTTCAGAACCTCATAGGATACTTTTCCATCTTTCTCTGCAGGACAAAATCTTGCTTTGTCAAATGCTGAATACACGGCATTTGCCACTTCACATTTTTCCTTATCTTCAGATTCATCATCCTCCGCTTTATAAACAATACCGACAAGATCAGCATAAATCTTCGGATCGTTCTTCATCTCTTTTTGCAGACATCTCATTTGTTTCCATTCGAGTATATTTCTACACAACCATTCCACTGAAACTATTTCGGCACATTTTTCGTCATCTGTGATAAATGCATCCTGTAACTCTTTCAAGATCTCACCGATATAATATATTGTCATAGAGCTGGCAATACCGCCCTTCATATCGGAAATTTTAATTGTCGCATCATATAACTCTTGAATTGATATTTTTTCTCTTACATCATACAATAATTCAAAATAGTTATCGCATGTTCCATATTTTTCACATTCATTCAACGCCCATAAAAACACCTGATGTCCTGCATGATCCGATATTCTTGCCCGTGTATTCCTGCTCCAATACATTGTCTTGATTTCTTCATCTTCCTTCGCAATCAGCGCATTGACATCATCTTCTATAAACTCTAACGAAATCAAATTCACCAGAAGATTTTTATTATCGGATATCCTTTTTACCATTTCTATCACGTCTTTTAAATCTACTGATCCATATCTGTGTAAATATCTTACATAATCAAATACATGCTTTCCTTCTTTATCTTTTCTCATAAGAAGATGAAATACTTCTTCATCAAACATACCATCCGAATAAAACTGTGCCAGAACTTCTCCCAATATATTATCTTCTTGTACAGCCAATTCGATCAGCTTATCTAAAGAATATTTATTTTCTTTGAATTCTTTAAATCCTACCCTTATCTCTTCTTCTCTTAATCTTTGATTTTGGTCAGCCGACTCGTTATGTTTTTCTCGGCTATAAGACACGGGGTGTAATAGTGGGAATTCAAATTCAGGCGAAAAAAGATACATGTATTCGTATATTTTATCCGAAAACACAATTTCATTCATTGTACTTTCATATTTGCCTAACACTTCTTCTGGCAAACTCCAGTCAGCATCGGAAAAATACCTGTGCCTGTAGATTTCAAATCTCAGTTGATTTTTAATTTTAAGTTTTTCTTTATCAGCCATTCCTCTGCAACTGAGAATCAATTTTTCAAGCACTTCATTTTGAATCGACATTTCATACCACTGTATGCGCTGGATTAATTTTCCCCATTTCTCTACATCCACATCAGCTGAATCAACGCACATTTTTAAATACTTAATATAAATTTTATGTACATCTTGATTATATAATATATCTGGTTCGTCGATTGCCCTATATTTCGGTGTATTCAACGGTGAACAGATGGAGTCTGTTCCCTGTGGTAATCTCGATACGATAATATCCCATGCATTTGGATAACTCTTAATTGCTTTTTCTGCCAATCTGATTTTTTCATCAACAGATAATGCACATTCATTTAACCACGCACAAAACACTATATCCAGCACTGTTCTTGGGCTATTGCTTATACTATATTTCAGATTATATGAGTCTACTTTCCACAGCCATTCCACTGCTTGTACAACATATTTCTTTTGCTGAATTAATTGCTCTACTGCCCACAAAACATTCGTATAATAATGTCTGCCAGTTATAATGTCTCCATCATTTTCTTCAAATAACTCCACCATTCCCTGCGGATGTTCCAATTCATCCTTCAATTTTCTCAAAACACTCTCCGGCGAAGCTTCGCATAAATCCGTTATATACTGTGATATATATCCCCATCTTTCTTTATTTGTGATCGTATCAAGTACTTGTGATATCACATGGTCAATCTGTTTTTGATTCTTTTCATGTCCTTTATAGAATGCACGCATGAGAAGAGTTCGAATCATCCCCCGCTTTAATGTTTGTGACCATTCCGGTTTTTCTGCATAAATGGATGCCTCAAAATGTTTTTCAAATGGATACTCAAAAATAGGCTCTGATTCAATCAAAACTTCTTTAAACAAAGATATAAACTTATCCCACAATTCATCCGTTATATATATATCCAGCTGTTCCCATGCATCCTCGATACTGGCAAGCTGCAGATTACGCTCTCTACGACTAATATTGTGCACAATGAATGGATTTTCCATATATAAATATCTCTCCAGTTCTTTCTTACATTCTTCGTAAGATTTCCCTGACAACTCTTCAAAAATCAGTACATCACCGGTCGCTTCCGTCCACTTTCCGCACAGTAATGCAGCCATTACTACATCCGAATGATTTTTTACCCATTCCAGTTGATTATCATGCTCTGCTACATTAAATAGCTTTTTTCTTAATGGTATATACAAACCATGGGTGTTATCTACCATATTATATGCTTCTCTATAATTTACCCCAATCTTTTCCAACGCATTTATGATGTTTCTTTTTGTTCTTCTCCTTAATATTATTTTGTCTCTCGCATAACATGGTTCATCTTCACCATATACAAAAATATTATTGTTATTAGGAATAGCCACAATTTGCTCAGCATAAAAGAATGGAACCAGTATATTTCCCGATATACCTGTTTCCTGTAATTTGCTCCATTCCGCTTCTGACTTGACTATAAGTGTAAATCGATCTGGATATTTCTGTCTTAATTCGTTCAATATTCGATATGTTGTCTCTTCCCTGGATTTCCCTGCAATATATATCAGCTCTTTGTTGATAGCACTTTGAAATCTTGATTCAAATTGTTCATCATCCAGTTCAAAAAAGTCCAATCCCATTCCCTTATACTTTGACATTCTTCTAATCTGAACATCAATATCCGAGACCGAATATAACACCACTTTTGCTTCGTTCAATTCTGCTATTTTACTTAATACCAGTTCAAATTTTTCTTCTATCGTAGAAAAGTTTTGATCAATTTCTTTTTTCAAATGACCCAAATAAAGCTCCAGTGCTCTATCTGGGTCATTTTCTTCTAAATAATTGATAATCACTTTCATAAAATGATGAATATGTGTTTCCGCTTGCATTGCCGGTATTTCATAACGTATCATCAAATCATATAATTCTTCATGTAACAGTTCCGGAAATTCATATCCGCTTTTGTTCCTTAACTTTTTTGCTAATGTCTTCAGATTATCTTCTGAAAATACAAGATACAGATCAGATTCGAATCTTGTCACCATATCAGAATTATTTATAAAAAAATGGCCGGTATTAACAAATAATTCCTGCCATTTATGGTTATCCCTCATATCATCTATTTTTTTCTTTACGCCGTCTAACAACAGATCAATTGCTGTATCCTTTAGTTTTTCACTCATGCTCTATATCCTTTCCATATTTATGACATTGAATGTTTTTTCCATGAAAATTCACGCACACACATACTTCGAACCACTGTTTTTCATATAACTATATTTTAACATGACAAGACAAATGGGACAATAATCATTAGCAAAATCTCAGCTGAACTAATGAGCGTTTATGAAATACTTTAAAAGGATCAACCTCTCACGGCTGACCCTTTTTAAATTTGATTACTGAATATTTAATATTCCTGTGTTGCAAAACCAATCTGTAATAAAAGTATTGCTTTATTATCTGACATTACTTTCCATTACCTTTCTGAACTCTTCCACGCTCATTGCTGCATCTTCGGCCGCTTCCTCTATCGTTAGCCGTCCCTTTTTTATCTGTTTAACCAGCATCCGGAATTCTCCGATCTCAATCCCCCTTATCTCTCCTTTTGCTTCTCTCTCACTCAGCATATCATCAATTGCTTTACACATATCTATTTTCTCCTCTTTCTCTGAAATCTCTATCGCTGTATTCGTGATTGTTTTTATCACCAGCGCTGCCTCACGGTCTATCAGCATCCGTGAATTGTCTTTTAAGATTCTCGATAATTTTTCTTTATCTTTCGAATATTTAATATACTCTATCACTTCCCGCAGACTCGATGTAAACTTGTTCAGATCCTCTTGCGTCAGTTTCGCCGGGTCGATCAGATGGATCTGATAGTCTTGGATATAACGCATCAGTTTTTTATTCTGGCTTCCCATCATCTCATGTAACGATAACGGCGCATCCCATTCGTCCGCTCCAAAATGTATCACAAGCGTAACCACGGGTTTCAATACATCCTCTTTGTAAAATCCGGATAAATATTCCCCACTTGTACGTTTTCTGAAACTTTTATCATTTTTTCTGTGATTTGCAGCTGTATCTGCAACCTGCTTTCCGTACTGCAGGGCATCGTATATCATGTTCCGGACAGGCATCGCATAATGGATGTCTGTCTGATTCTCGATTCCAAGCAGGATATATGCTGCCTCATCTTCCTGCATCACGACTGCTGATTTCAGGATGTCACGATACTTCTGAACCAGGTCATTCGACTGGCCATTTTCCTGCGGACCAAATGGCAGAGCAATCTCTGTTGTATCAAGTTCTCTCAGCTGTTCCGGAGCAACGACAGGTTTTCCATCATAGATCAGGTAATTAAATGCATCTGCAAAAATGTTATTTTTTCTCATATAGGCTTTGGTGACTGTATCCACCTTTCCCATAGGCATACTCCTTTCCTTTGTGCAAGAACGGAGCTTTTTTGTTAAATATTCGGTTTTCCGTTCCACCAATCATTTCTTTTTTCATACAGGGGAATCAGATAACCGAACGGTTCAAGAATTGCTTCCCAGATATGTTGTATCTACAATAACAATATGATTTGTGCTTGTCAATATGCTGACGGTAAAAGACTTCTTTTATTCTCTTGGTGCCAGATGTATGTAAGAACATCTTCCCAAACATAAAGCAGACCTCCATCATCACCAAAGTATCCATTCTGGTTTCTCAGCACGGCCAATTATTTCTCAAATACTCTCGCACGCGTTTCTTATCTTCCGTTGTCTCTTCATAATTAATATTTTCATCGAAAAATGCCTTCCTCAATGCCCTGCGAACATAGCTGTCTACTTCTGATGACAACTTCCCAAGCTCTGCCTGTGCATTACTGCCCACTAATGAGCTCACACTCCCATGTACAAACTCAGATCGTATCTTATATGCCATTCGCATGCTATGAATCACTTCCATTTTTTCCTGTTCTGTATCTGTGATGAATGCTGCCGTCATTTCAGAAACATTCTTTTTATGATTTCTTTCAATTGCAAAAAGACTTTCCAATATTGCACAATACCAACTGATTTTTTCACATAACAGTCCTGTTTTTCGTGCCAGTTGTAATAGAATCAGGATTCTATAGAAACTGCATCCGTTATTACTGAGTGCCGCCTCTATATTCAGTACATGTGTTCCCTGACTGTATAACGAATCTATCGGTGCATTGTTGTTACGTGCTTCGGCAAAAATCTGCATAATCGGTGTCATATATCCAAATGCATCACTAATTTCTTCGCTATTGAAAAATGTCATTTCCGCCTTACCAAATGCATTTAACTGCTGGATACTTCGACGATTTTTTGAAGAATATGTCGTATCCGTATTACACCAATAAGATAAGTCTGAATACACACTACAGTCTTTCACCATCCACAATCCCAATGCAAATATCTGAGCTAGATTTGTACAACTTAATGTTTTTACTGCATAATAACTGTCTGCTTCTTCTTTATTTTCGAATTCCCATTCTCGTTGTTCTGTATCCATCCAAACAGCGATCATCGGTTTTCTTATCAAAGCCATAAAATCATACTTTCCCAAATCTTCCCGGATAGATGATTGTTCTACGACATCTGTCATTTCTTCACCTTTATATGTTAAAAGATGCGCCGGACTTTCCAGATACATCTCCACATCTATTCCCTCACCAATGGATAATATGTCAAATCGTTCTTCTGGAATATCAATATTATTTAACTGTATGAACAAATAGTTCATTCATCTACCCCTTTCATGCTTACTCTGAATAATCAGCAAAGAAACGTAGCCGTGTGTAATTGCACAAGTGTCACATCTCTAACCTTCCTTCAACATATCATCTGTCACATTTCTGAACTTTTCCACACTCATTGCTGCATCTTCAGCCGCTTCCTCTATCGTTAGCCTCCCCTTTTTTACCTGCTTAACCAGCATCCGGAGTTCTCCGATCTCAATCCCCCTTATCTCTCCTTTTTCCACTCCTCTTGCCTCTCTCTCGCTCAGCATATCATCAATTGCTTTATACATATCTATTTTCTCCTCTTTCTCTGAAATCTCTATCGCTGTATTCGTGATCGTTTTTATCACCAGCGCTGCTTCACGATCTATCAGCATCCGTGAATTGTCTTTTAAGATTCTCGATAATTTTTCTTTATCTTTCGAATATTTAATATACTCTATCACTTCCCGCAGACTCGATGTAAACTTGTTCAGATCCTCTTGCGTCAGTTTCGCCGGGTCGATCAGATGGATCTGATAGTCTTGGATATAACGCATCAGTTTTTTATTCTGGCTTCCCATCATCTCATGTAACGATAACGGCGCATCCCATTCGTCCGCTCCAAAATGTATTACAAGCGTGATCACAGGTTTTAATACATCCTCTTTGTAAAATCCGGATAAATATTCCCCACTTGTATGCTTCCTGAAATTTTTATAATTTTTTCTGTGTCTTACAGCAGTATCTGCAACCTGCTTTCCGTACTGAAGAGCATCGTATATCATGTTACGGACAGGCATTGCATAATGGATATCTGTCTGGTTTTCAATTCCCAGAAGAATATATGCAGCCTCATCTTCCTGCATCACAACTGCTGATTTCAAAATGTCACGATACTTCTGGACCATTTCACTCGACTGGCTGTTTCCATTTCCATTTTCCTGCGGACCAAATGGCAGAGCAATCTCTGTTGTATCAACTTCTCTCAATCGTTCCGGTTCTACGACTGGTTTTCTCTCATAGATCAAGTAATTAAATGCGTCTGCAAAAATATTGTTTTTTCTCATGTAGGCTTTGGTGACAGTATCCGCCATTCCCATAGGCATACTCCTTTCCTTTGTGTACGGAACGGAGCTTACCGCTTAACCTTCAGTCTCCGTTCCTCCAGATTTTCTTTTTCATACGGGGAATCAGATAACCGAATGGTTGAAGAATTGCTTCCCAGATATGTTATGTCTAACTATAGCAATATGCATTTCGATTGTCAAGATACTAACGGCAAAAGCTTTCTCCTTCTTTCTATCTGCTAAATATTTTGCACATACAAAACATTGACATTTTTCCTTCATCCGTGTAGAATCACATCGCAAATATTCTGTCAAGGAGGTATCCCATCATGAACATGAACTCTACTGAAGCAGAACGCTTTGAAAAAGGAAAATCTATTTGTGAATTATACGCGACCAGAAGATTTCGTCAGGAAGATTTAGCATCCATCTTATGTATGTCTCTCTTCGATGTCCGTAAAACGCTTAAACTTTTTAATTTTGAACATACCATTCAGAAAACACCTGATAATTCCAGACCACACCAGATGGTAAATATGTGTGTATCAATCAACCAGCTCAGTTATCTGGATAAGTATGATTCGGCTATAATCAACAATGCGAAAAAAATATATCTATAAATAATTTTCGCTGCCACTCCGTAAAAGTAGCTGTTTGAAAAATAGGCATCCAAAACTCAAAAAATCTTTGGATGCCTAAATAAATCTCCTTTAATCAAACCACTTTTCTGCACTCTCTGTTATCTTGTTTTCAACCGTTTCTGCTGCTTTCCTGTCTTCTGCACTGACAGAAACATAAACTTTAAGCTTCGGTTCCGTACCTGACGGGCGAACCACGATAGAGCAATTATCTTCCAGCAGAAATTTTAGCACGTCTGATTTTGGCAAACCGTCTAATCCCGGAGCATAATCTAACAGTTTCACGACTTTCTTTCCACCAAACTCTCTCATGTCTCCACGCAGACTTTGCATAATCCTCTGCATCTTAGCAAACCCGGCACTTCCGTCAAATTCATAGCTGTGCAGACTATTCAGACAGTATCCGTAAGTTTTGTATAGTTCTTCCAGCTTCTCCAGTAAGCTGATGCCTCTGGCAGCATAATAACTGAACATTTCGCAGATCATGTAAGCACCATCCACACCATCCTTATCACGGACATAGGATCCGGTAAGATATCCATAGCTTTCTTCAAAGCCAAACACATAGCTTTCTGCCTTCCCCTGCTGTTCTAGTTTACCAATTTGCTCTCCAATAAACTTAAATCCAGTCAGTACATTGATCGTACGTAACCCATAATGAGAAGCAATCTGCTCTCCCATATCCATCGTTACAATAGTCTTGACCATGACCGGATCAACAGGCATTTTCCCATGCCTTTGACGCTGGCTGCATATATAGTCAAGTAACAACATACCTGTCTGATTACCAGTCAGCAATTCATACTCTCCTGTCTTATTTTTAACTGCAATTCCCACTCGATCACAGTCAGGGTCCGTTGCCAGAAAAAGGTCAGCATTGCACTTTTTAGCATATTCGATGCCAAGTTCCATGGCTTCCTTGATTTCCGGGTTTGGATACGGACAAGTTGGGAAGTTTCCATCCGGCTGTTCTTGTTCCGCAACTACAGTGATGTTTGTGTATCCCATCTCTTTTAAAGTTCTGGTTACCGGTTTCAGTCCCGTACCATTCAGTGGACTATATACGATAGCCACATCCTTGTTAACTTCTTCACCAAACAAAACAGATTGATTTTTTATTTCATTTACAAATGCCGTATAGACTTCATCCGGTATATACTGAATATTTCCATTTGCGATGCATGATTCAAAATCACTGTGTTTCACATCAGCAAAGATATCCAGTTTCTCGATCTCCGCCAGAATTTCATTTGCAGCTTCCGTAGTAATCTGACAGCCATCCTCTCCATAAACCTTATACCCATTATATTTGCTTGGATTATGAGAAGCTGTAATCATTACACCTGCTGAAGCATGAAGATATCGCACAGCAAAAGATACTGTCGAAACCGGCATCAACACAGGCCAGATGTTCACTTTTACACCGTTTGCCGCAAAGACATCAGCTGCCACCTTCGCAAATACATCACTCTTTATCCGACTGTCATAACCAATAGCAATCGAAGGATCCGAAAAGTTTTTGTTCAAATAATCTGCCAGACCTTGAGAGGCCTTTGCAACCGTATAGATATTCATACGATTTGTACCTGCACCAATCACACCACGCAAACCACCTGTACCGAACGCAAGGTTCCGATAAAAAGCATCTTCAACATTTACATCATCCATTGTTTTCAATTCACAGGCAACGTCGCTATCAGCTGTTACATTTGTAAGCCAACGCTCATATTCTTTCTTGATAACCATATTTTTCACCTATTTTTTCTCAGTATTAAAAACGTATATGAAAAATCGTTTCCTCTGTCGACGCACTCCGTCTCGCAAAAAGCATTCTTTCAAATATGTTCCAATTCAAATTTTTGTTTATCTTGAATGTCAATATCTTTACCAAGCTGAACTTCGATCAGTTTCAGTTCCGTTCCTGCAATAACGGTGTGGCGGCAACCGGCAGACATGGTAATCACATCACCAGCTTTGATATTCTGTTTTACTCCATCCACGATTGTTGTTCCAGTACCTTCTATAACTGTCCAGACCTCATCTCTGCGCTGGTGACTGTGATAATTCATTCGATGTCCAGCGTTCAATGTCACCTTGATCGTCATGGATTCTTTATCAACATCGATCACCCGGAAACTACCCCAGGACTTTTCTGCAAACATGACACGATGGTCAAGTGTGTTCACATATGGTTTAATATAACTGGAATCTTCTTTATCAGAAACAAGGATTCCTTCCGGGCTTGCTGAGACAACCACGTCTTTCAATCCCATACATAAAATTGGCACATCCAATTCATTAACCACATGAACATTTTCACATTTCTCATTAAACAGTGCCTCGCCAACTGCATGACTGTCCATTGCTTCTGTCAAAGTATTCCAGGTTCCAAGATCTTTCCATGTGCCTGCAAAACGCATCACTTCAATCTGCGATTCATGCTCCACAACTGCATAATCAAAACTGATTTTATTCAATGTATCATACTTATTAAAAAGATCTTTATAGTCAGTAAATTCGATTAATTCATGAGCCCGATTTAGTACATAACCTAACTTAAAAGCAAACACGCCACCATTCCAGAGTGCACCTTTTGATATATATTCCTTTGCAATATCCTGTGTCGGTTTCTCTTTAAACATAGAAACCTTACTCACATTCTCCTTGCCTATCGGAATAATATAACCATATTTCTCGCTCGGATATATCGGCTCGATACCCATCAAAACAAGATTAGAACTGCTGACAGCTGCACGATTCCCCAAAGCTTTCAACGCTTCAAAATAATCATTTTCCACATAAGGATCCACCGGGCAGACAACAACAGACTCTTCTTCTCCTACTCCCTGTACGTCTTTCAGATACGCGGCAGCCAATGCGATGGCAGGAAAAGTATCTCGGCGGCAAGGTTCCACACTGATACCAACTTCTTCTCCAAGCTGGTTATGAATCGCCGAAACCTGCGACTTTGAAGTTGCAATTGTAACAGTTGCGTCCGTATCCACCGCCTTGATCTGCCGATAGACACGCTGTACCATAGATTCCAGCTCACCGTCTTCCCGGTGAAAAATCTTGATAAACTGCTTGGAACGTATATCGTTAGAAAGAGGCCACAAACGCTGACCAGAACCTCCGGATAATAAAACCAGATTCATAAAAATTCTCCTATCTTCCAATAAAAAAGCCGCGGCTATCTACAGACACGACTTTTCTAAATCGTTTATTCTAATAATTTTAGCGTTCTGCACGCATCGGATTATTCAGGAAATCCTCATATGACAAACGTAAGCCATCTTCCAGTTCTGTCTTGTATGTCCAACCGAGATTAGTGGCCTTAGAAACATCCAACAGCTTGCGCGGTGTACCATTTGGCTTACTGGAATCCCATTTGATTTCACCTGTATAACCAACAATCTTCGCAACTAACTCCGTTAATTCCTTGATGGTCAGTTCTTTACCAGTACCAGCATTGACAGTCTCATTGCCAGAATAATTGTTCATCAGGAACACACACAGATTTGCCAGATCATCCACATACAGAAATTCACGCAGTGGAGATCCATCACCCCAGCAGGTAACGCTTTCCACTCCATTAACCTTGGCCTCATGGAACCGGCGGATCAGAGCCGGTACAACATGACTGTGCGTTGGATGGTAGTTATCGTTTGGTCCATACAGGTTCGTCGGCATAACAGAAATATAATCCGTTCCATACTGACGATTCAGGAATTCACAATATTTCAGTCCGGAAATCTTAGCGAGCGCATAAGCCTCATTCGTCTTTTCCAGTTCAGAAGTCAGCAGGCAGTCCTCTTTCATCGGCTGCGGTGCCATACGTGGATAGATACAGGAAGATCCAAGGAACTCCAATTTCTTGCACCCATTCTTCCACGCAGCATGAATCGCATTCATTTCCAAAGTCATGTTATCATACATGAAATCAGCCAGTGCTTCCTGATTAGCAACGATACCACCAACCTTTGCAGCTGCCAAAAATACATATTCCGGTTTTTCCTGAGCGAAGAATTCCTCTACTGCATCCTGGCGGGTCAAATCCAGTTCCTTATGAGTACGGGTAATAATATTGGTATATCCCTGACGCTCCAGCTCACGAACGATAGCTGATCCTACCATTCCACGGTGGCCAGCGACATAGATTTTTGCATTTTTTTCCATCATTTTCTTTTCCTTCTTTCCGTTACAGGATTACATTACCGCTTTCATGGCCTTTTCACGTTTCGCACGTTCACGGTCATGTTTTGCCATAATCTCAACAAGCTGTTCATATGTAGTAGACTGTGGATTCCATCCAAGAACTGTTTTTGCCTTGGTTGGATCACCCCAGAGATTATCTACATCTGTCGGACGGAACCACTGAGGATTAACACAAATCAACATCTTTCCAGTCTCAGCATCGTATCCCTTTTCATCTACGCCAGTGCCTTCCCAACGGATAGTAATTCCATTTGCTGCGAATGCTTTCTCTGTAAAATCACGAACCGTATGCTGCACACCGGTAGCAATAACAAAGTCCTCCGGTTTTTCCTGCTGCATGATCAGCCACATACATTCCACATAATCTTTTGCATAACCCCAGTCACGAAGAGAATCCATGTTACCTAGTTCCAGATGATCCTGCAGTCCTTCTGCGATACGTCCAGCTGCCAATGTAATCTTCCGAGTCACGAAGTTTTCACCACGACGTTCAGACTCATGATTAAACAGGATACCATTTACAGCAAACATACCATAAGCATCACGATATTCCTTTACCATCCAGAAACCATACTGTTTTGCAACAGCATATGGAGAATACGGATGAAATGGTGTTGTTTCTCGCTGTGGAACTTCCTCTACCTTACCGTATAATTCAGAAGTAGACGCCTGATAAACTTTACAGGTTTTTGTCAATCCGCAAACACGAACAGCTTCCAGAATACGAAGAACACCAAGAGCATCCACATCACCAGAATATTCCGGTGCATCAAAAGAAACCTGTACATGAGACTGTGCTGCAAGATTGTAAATCTCATCCGGCTTAATCTCGCCAACCAGACGAATCAGTCCGGAAGAATCTGACAGATCTCCATCATGAAGAAAAATTGCATTTTTCTCAATCAGATGATCAATACGTGCTGTATTAGAAATCGATGCTCGACGGACAATGCCGTGAACTTCATAACCTTTTTCCAGAAGAAACTCTGCAAGATAAGAACCATCCTGGCCGGTAATACCTGTAATTAGTGCTTTTTTCATATTTGATACCTTTCTTTTTTAATAAGTAATATGTTATTGTTATCTGTGTTTCATTTTAACCTGTATCAGTTTATCCAAGAAAATCACTATTTTGAATGGTTTAAGATGATAGATATTAGCACAATCTTGGCTTTTGAATTTTCCGTTTTAAGTACAAAATAAGCCACCCAATATGGGTGACCCATTTTGTCTGAATACTGAATATTATTTTAGAATTCGGTTCGTCTACTATATGCAATTATTATACCTTTACAACTTCATCCAAAGATATAGCATTTCGATCTTTCTCCGATATAATATAATCTCCGACTGGCCATCTCTCACTCTCCCAGATAAACTCAGAGTCGTACCGTACTGCTTTCGCTGCTTTTGCACAAAAGTCGTTATCCACACACCACTGCATCAGGGTGTCATCTTCCAGCGTCAAATAGCCATGTGCAAATCCCCGTGGAATGTACATCTGCTTCTGATTTTCAAAAGACAGAACCGCTCCGCAGGCATGACCGTATGTTTCTCCGGGACGAAGATCCACAGCCACATTAAATATACTCCCATGCAGACAGGATACCAGCTTGGCCTGTGCATGTTCACCTTCCTGGTAATGCAGGCCTCGCAGTGTGAACTTCTTCCTGCTGAATCCCTGGTTGATCTGGACCACATGGAAGTCAATATCGCTGTCCACCGGCACAGATAACCACCCACGAAAATCTTCAAACTTCTTTGCTTCAATGATTACTGTTTTATCCATGTTTTTAACCATTTGTATTTTTATCTGTGTTACACTATATGTATGTGAACCACAGTGATGCCCACATTCTCTCACCACTGCTTTCGATACTCTCTTGGGCTTATCCCTTCCACTTTCCGAAATATTCTACTAAAGTAATTCGCATCTTCCATACCCACAGCATTTCCAATTTCATCCACTGTCATATCGGTGAATCGAAGCAACTGTTTTGCCCGTGTGATTCTCTTTGCGATTACATAGTTGTTGATCGAGCTACCGTAGGTCTCTTTGAAAATCTTAGTCAGATAATATTTGTTAATGTAATACCTCTCAGCAAGGCTATCCAGCACTATTCTCTCTGTATAGTGTTCGTCCAGGTAATTCTTTATTTCTACCAGCTCCAGTCGTTTCCGACTTGCCCTCCTACTCTCCGGATGCCATGACTGCTCCATAAACAATGTAAGCAGGGTGGATAACGATTCGTTGATCCGCATATCTCTTATATAGTCGGAAGATGAGGCCAATGAGTAGAGGTCGGTAAGGATGGTGGTAAAGGATGTGAGAGAATCCGGATGGAACACAGGGCTGCCGCCACGCTCTTTATACTTCTCATAGATCGCAGGCAGGGACGGTGCGTAGAAATGGCACCATTGGAGAGACCAGAGGGATGGAGTATGGGCGACACAGTTGGGAGTACCAGTGCTTTTGGAAGCAACTGTGTCTTTCTCACAAGTGTCAGTTCCGGTATTATTTCCGCTTGTGTTTTTCACGCTGGTGCTGTTCCCATCGGTACTGTACCCGGTCGAATGACTATACGCTTTCCGACAGTCGATGAACACACAGTCCCCGGCTGACAGCTCATAGGTTGTTCCTTCGTAGGTGAGGGTTCCGTTTCCAGACAGAACCACGAAGCACAGAAACGAAGTCAGGTTCGTTCTCGTCGATGTATGCGGGTGGATGGCCTGCAACGATCCGACCTCCTGCAGATGCAGTAACGATGTCCGCGCAAACGGGGACGGAGTATACAGAATTCGGGAAGAGGTCACGGACGACGATTGTGGGTTGAAGAATTCTTGATCCATATTACGTCCTCCCCCCTTTCCTGCCAACTCGTATAAGTTCTTAACTCTTTGATGCAAAACTTGATGTATGATAAAATTCTCCCATTACTACCGGATTTCCTTTATATTTCCATCTATAATCATCAAATGTAAAGCCCAAATCCAGCACCTGTCTCAAAATAAACTTTTCAAATTCATCATCGCTACTAAAGTATATTCCACCAGGTTTTTCACTTTTTTGTCTATTATA
>OODK01000661.1_pt1 | contig 27597 bp, 43 predicted proteins | sample 1671371 | NCBI WGS metagenome assembly OODK01 (sample SAMN06348150, study PRJEB24527) | human gut metagenome | biome: human gut; feature: ankylosing spondylitis patient; material: feces | host: Homo sapiens | place: China | collected 2015-10 | reverse complement strand
AAGTATAAAAATAAGACCATCACGGTCTTGCTCTGATCTCCATATTCGCTCCTTTAATCAATCATCTGTAATCCACGTGAACATTGCGTGACGTTCTGTCCATCTGGCATTCTCCACATAAATCTTGATCCCCCCATCTTTTCCTATACCGTATCTTCCCGTTCCAAATATGTTAGGTCCTGAAACTTCACTATAGGGAGCAAAGAAATCCATAACCGGTCGATATCCTACTGGAATTTTCACTTCGTTGAATGGCCCGTATTCGCCACTTCCCGGAAATTGTGCAATCATTGTGATCTTGCATGTTACCATACATCCTCTTCTTTTTAGTTCTATACGGATGTTATTAGCGGAGTTTGCACTTGTATATGGACCTTTCACGGTGCCGGAATCGTAATTGCGATACGCATATATGCTTATACGTGGGGATACAGAATTTCTTGCATATATCATTTCATCCTCAAACTGGATTGTCGTTGCTTTTCTTGTATTTTCATTTGTAAACATGATGTTTTGCAAGTTCACGTTCATAGTAGCTCGATCTGTTGTCGGAGCCTTACCAGAGAAAGCCAAATACGCATTACTCAATGACGCAACATTTTCCACTGCTCCTTGCACGATTTTCTTGCTAATAATCTTTCCGGATGTAACATCGATAAGCATTGTTCCATTCTTATCCTTAATAAGTCCGGCAGTCACAGTTCCGAGATTTGCGGCAATCGCACTTAGCGTCTCTACATTCAGATTTTCTACAGAAATGTAATAGATCACCCATTTACTTCCATCCCATCTTTTAATCGGCTCTCCACTTGCTGTCTGCCAGAGCTGTCCAACTTTTGGATTTTCCGGAGCTGTTGAAGACACGATAATGCCGGAATCCCCGTCTGCTCCATTTTGTCCGTGCACTCCGATAATCACGGGAGTTGTCTTGGTGGATGATCCGTCTGTGTAGGCATAGACTTCGTAGCTCCACAAATATTTTTTTACGTCCGTCATGTCCTGCTTTGTAGTGCTCCACCCAGAAGAGGATGTTGTGATTCCGGTACTCTTTTCGGATGCAAGGTAGTACTTTGTAATAGATTTAATTCCAACACCGTCTTGGCCATCATCCCCTTTGTACTTCGACCACTGATAATCTGCGGGATTACTACTTTCTGTCGGTACTTCCTTGTTGTAGGCGAATCCGATGTAATATTTTCCATTCGGGCTGTCAGACATCCCGTTTCCGCTGGCATCATCCGCATATCTCACCCACGTATAGTAAGTTTTCCCGTCATCTCCGGGCTTCCCTGGTACTCCCTCTCCGGTGATTCTTGCCCACTGGTAATCTTCCGGATTATTGGACATTACCGGAGTCTCCTTATTGTAGGCGATTCCCAAGTATTCTTTTCCGTCCGGACTACTGGACATTCCATTTCCATATTCGTCATCAGCAAATTTAAACCATGTGTAATAAGTTGTTCCGTCCTGACCATCCTCTCCGTCCATTACATCCGTGATCGTGACCTCGTAATACCCACGTTTTATCCCATTTTCCATAGCCTCAAACGAGTACACCGCCTTTGTATCCACGTCCGTAGCATTTACCGTAACGCTCTTACCAACATAAAACTCATGCCCATCCTTGCTCCATCGGAATTGTAGCTTGTCTGCCACATCCACGCCGTTATCGTAAGCGTAAGCGGTCAGAGTAGTGCTACCGGTGCCATTTTTAAAGATAACGCCGTTGTTTGTTGAGATAGAGCAAGTATAAACCTTATTTTTATTAATAAGGTCTTGCATCCTCTGTAATAAGCTGTCCGAAATTTCCGATGTCAGCTCTTTGTAGTTTGTAAATACCGTCTTTGCAGTTTTTGGATTGGTAAGACTCCTGATCTGTTCTGATACTCTTGCCTGTAGATAAAGGACTGGTGTCCACTCCTGATCCTGCATCCTTACCGTATCCCCGATGTTGGTGTCAAAATATCCGTCCACCTCGTAGGTTACTACTGGCTCGGATGCGGTCTTGAGGTCAGATAATGCCATGCTGTACAGCTTGTCCTTGCTGTCTGTATCGTACTCTTTACGCATCAGGATATAAGCATCAGCCTTATTTACGATGTTGGATGGGAACCGGTCCCTTGCCTGTGGTGCGCGGATGATCGCACCGTCTGTAAAGTACTCGATATTGCCGTTTTCATCGTATTCTTTCTTGTCAAGACCATTGATTGTCAGACCGTCCTTTCCGGTCGGCTGGATGCAGGTGTAAAGCTTCTCGGCATCTGTGGTTTTTCGAATTCCGGTAATTCCTTTCCCGTACCGCAGTACAATGTCATTCCGGTATTCTCCGACTCCGCTGTCTGTATCGGAGTGTTTCCGATATACATTTAGGACAATCTCTTTTAAAGAGTAGTCTCTGTTCAGTACTGTCTCAAATTCGATCTCCGCAGAAAAGACATTAGCCAGGGAGAATAATCTCTTTAATACGGACGTTGTACCTGTCCATTCGTTGGTGATCCGCTTATCTGACACCTCGTTGAGACCCAATTTAAGCGTTCTCTCAGCATCAAAGACGGCGAGGTACTCTTCAAAACTCATGGCTTTTCCAGCTTTGTATTCTCCAGCATCCTCGTTAATAAGCTCAAACGACAGCGACCATGCCGTGGCAGTAATCGTCTGCTCTGTTTGGTCTGTATTTACAATGTTTAAGTAGTATGATTTCCCCTTGTAAGTAAATGCCACCTTATTCCCAGCTTTGACATGCTGTGCGTCTGGATGCTTTGCATTTACCGTAAAAGTGTAAGCATTCGCCGTACCCTGTAAGTATTCGTGTAGCTCATCATTCCAGTAGTGCATGGACTTTTTATGCCCGTTGTCCATGTACGCTACTGGCGTGTTATTTGTGCTTAGAATCGCAATTCTGATGTTATCCATTACAAATATACCTCCCGTATTTTCGCTTTAATATGCGGCGGTGGAGATGAAAAGGAAGAATAGCAGAACTGGACTTCCGTTGTTCCAGGTGGAACTTGAAAATAATCCGTCCCCGTAATCTCATCTCCTTTTGCCGGCATCCCGTTAACATAGACCTTTGTACTCTCTCCGTCTATAGTCACCACGTCACCGGCACGATACCGGTTCGGCACATCTCTGTATTTTTCCACGTTATCCTTGCGGAACCAGATACTTTTTAAATAATTGTGCGTAACCAGCTGATTTCCAAGATCTCTGCTTCCCCACTGCCCGATCCAGACCTGTATCTTCTCACACGCCATGTCTTTAATCTCCGGGATAGTAAAGTAATAATATTGTCCGTACCAAAAGATCCGTAGCCTGTCACCCTCTTTTAAAAAATCATTATGGCCGCCACCCATCTTTAAATTAAACGGGTTTCCCTCATAAGCTGTCGGCTGGAAATCCAGTGTCTTGATCTTCTTGTTTTGTGGTGCGAACCAGTCCACATGCGCCGTATTACCAACCGTATCACTCTTGTTAATAGACATAGAGCAGATCACTTCATTTTTCCCTGTAAGAAACGCAATAGTCTGTGCTCCCGTCTGCCCCATTAATCCGGTTTCAAACCAGTGCTGGGTGTAGCAGTAAAAGTTCTTTGCCCCACGTCTGCCCTCGCTGTCCACCGGGATAGTAAGTGTTTTCATTCCACCGTTCCAGAATCCGGATGTTGCCTGTCCACCTTTTAATGCCATGACGTTATATCCGGCAACATTCTTGACTTCGAGCGTTCCCTGTGTGGTGTTTTCTGGGTTCTGATAAGAGGTACCGTGATCGTCTTGAAACAGACTGTAACCGTTAAACAGTTCTTCGGACGCTTCGTAGTTCTCTCCGTCCGCTTCTTCTTGTTTCCCAAGCTGAATTACTCCATACTGGCTGACCAATCCAATAAAGCCGTTCTCGTGCTTGTGGGTAATCTCATAGTCCACATCCGTCCACTCGGTACCGTTGTTTTGGATGGTAATTGTCTGGTATCCATCTTCTTGCACTCCGTCAAATGCAAATTCTGTAGTGGAGTATGCTACCCCGTCCGGGATGAGCCATGTGATCGTGCCTTTCCCAAACATTGCAACCTGTGTTATATCAAAATTACCGTCAGGGACAGCATAAAAATAGCGATCCGGATAATTCCCAAACACAAGCCTTTTCGGCTCTGTGACGTTTAGGATCTTCTGAATCGCATCATAACTTTCTAAAATATCGCCTTTAATTTCAAATGGCATTTCAAGTGTCTTTGATTTATATGTTATATAGCCAAAATCCTCTCCTTTTGCACTTTCTGCTCCGTCAAGAAGTTCTGTCTCTCTATTTACTCCGCTAAACGGAGAAAACCCGGACAATACACTCAAGTATCGCCCGAGTTCCTGATCGTTGAATTTTACAGATAAACTCAATCTCTATCCCCTCCTAACATCTTCCGAAAACTCGAATTCTTTTCTATTTGTTTTTCCATTGGCGTTGCAAGTACTCTGGATGTCTCTACGGAATCTATTTTATTGATAATTTCAAGCGGCCGGTTTGCGAGTCTGGATAATCGATCCACCGCGTAGATCAGCTCACTATTATCTGTCGTTCTGACCGCTGATCTGGAAGCGACATATCCACTTGCTGTCGGGCTTGCAGACGTTGTAACACCATGTCTTTGTATGGGATATTATCCTCGAATCCAACCCCTATACCGAGAGCCATGTTTTTCCCGACCTGATCCCTAAATACACGGGATGGGGAATGGATCCCAAGTTTGCTTTTAACCCAATTCAAGGCATCTGTAGCAGCGCTCACAGCGGCATCTACTAGCTGTCCGGCTGCAGAAGCGACACCGGATGCAATTCCCTTTATGATGTTAACTCCAACGCTGATCCAATCTACACTCAAAAAAGCGTCTTTTATCGCAGAGATGATCTGCGGTATTTTCCCAACCAAGTTTGGTATTGCTCTAATCAAACCAGAAGCTAACTCTCCGATAATTTTAATACCAGTGGATAAAATCTGCGGAAGATTACTTGCGATGCTTGCTACAAAACGTGCTATCGCCTGAGCTGCAGCTGCTACGATAGCCGGCAGATTGTTTATGATTCCATCCACAAGGCGTAAAATCATCTGGACACCGGATTGTAACACGGATGGAAGCGCTGATAAGAGTCCACTTACATAATTTGTAATAGCTGCGGAACCCTGGGTAACCAACTGCGGCAAATTCTGCATGATTCCAAGAGCTAACTGCGTTACAATCTCAAACCCTTTCATAATCAATTCTGGAAGCCCTGTTGCAATTCCAAGCCAAAACTGGTTCAGAAGCTCCATTCCGGTAGAAATAAGCAATGGAGCATTTTCCATTATTCCGGTAAACAATCCATTTACAATGTTTCCGGCAGCCTGAATCATACCGGAAACGCCATTTTCCTCAAATCCTTGCGTAAGCTGCTCAATCGCACTGATCGCCGCTGGTAATAACGATTCCGTCAGTCCATCAGATATAGGCTTAACAATTTCACCTAAAAGCTGTTGTGCGTTGTCCTTTAATGTGGAGATCAGACCGCTAAACGTCTGACTCTGCTTTTCCATGCTCTGGAAATACTTTCCACCCTCAGATGTTGCTCTCTGCATGGAGGCGGTAATCTCATCCACAGAGATTGTCCCTTTGCTGATCCTGTCATACAAGGATGCCATTGACTCCCCTGTACTCTCAGAAATCTCCTGCAATGGGTTAAATCCAGCTTCAATCATCTGCTTGACATCTTCCAGAGACACTTTTCCGGCGGATGACATCTGTCCGTAAGCAGTGGCAATTCTGGACATCTTATCAGCTGAGCCTTGCGAGATATCACCAAGCATCATCATTTTGTCCATGGCTTCGTCTGCACTAAAACCATAATTCATCAACAGCTGTGTAGTATCTGCTAAATCCTGAAGTTCAAACGGCGTTTCCGCTCCTACTTTCTTCAATTTGTCGATTACTTCCGCTGCTTTTTCCGCGGATCCAGTCATAACCTCAAATGATGTCTGGTAAGACTCTATGGATGCATTGTATTTTACTCCGGCTACAACACCAGCTCCAAGCGCAGCCGTCACAGCACCAACCGCAGCAACTGCCACTCCTGCACCTTTCTTGGCTATTCCACCAAGTTTGGAAATTCCGGAATTAAATCCAGATTCATTTATTTCCGTGTCAAATTTTAATGAGCCATCATAACCCATACTATCCCTCCTATTCTTGGATAGCACAGGCTCATAGGCTCACTTAAGTGCTTTATTTCTTAATTTCTATTTCTTTCTTACAAGTCCGACATTTTACGTAGATACCGTGGCTTTTGGCTGTATTGTCTGCAATAGCAAGTTTGCAGCCGCACACAGGGCATCTAATCCAATCTCGGACTAATATTGGTTCTTTTTTCATGATCCACCTACATAAAAGCGTCACCGATTTCAAAATCAGTCAATTCTTCCTGTTTTAACTCGATCAGTTTTTTAATTTTCTGGATTCTCTTTTTCTCTTCCGGATCTTTAACTTCGCTCAGATCAATCCCTCTGTACATAATTCTTTTCTTGATCTCATTGTCCTCTGATAATCCATCAAAAAGCATTCGAAATTTCCACCAGTGCAGATATTTAATATCAATCAGGTCGATTCCGTAATCGCGCAAAAATGCTGATAATATATAGGGATAATCGATGGAAAAAGAAAAAAGATTCTTTTGCCTCACTGTTCCGGTTTGACTGACTTCTCCGTCTGAAAAATCAGCACTCATAAAGTCGCATAATGCGTCAATTGCAGGCTGCGATATTTCGATATCGTCAAGGAAATACTCACTCAAAATCAACAGCTTATCCACAGACTTGACATCTTTATCTTTTAACATGTCCAAAAGAGAAATATACTCTCGAAAATCGGTTCTGATTCTCACAGGCTTTCCATTTACAATTACCGATGTCGGGAGTGATTCATAGAAGAGGTTCATCGGTTCTTATTCGCCCCTCTCCTAGCTTTCCTGTTTGGTGTATATTTGTTTACCATACTGTTATATCTGGACTGCTCGCTGTTCCGTAAATCAAACAGTGAATTGGCGGCCTTAACTCTCATGTCCATGCTGTTTTTCCCTAGAAACATTTTTTCGCTTGTTCCGTCTCCGAATAATCGGTCATAGAAATCATTAAAAACCTTGCATTGCGCCCTCGTAATCTCGGACACTTTTCCAACTTTCGGCACTTTTTCGGATTCCTCAACCATTTTTTCGTAGCAGCCCTCAAATTTTTCCATAAAATCTGCGTCTGTAAAATCGATGTCTGTTTCAAAATTATTAAATTTCCACTGGCTCATTGGCTCACTCTCCTATTCTTTCCTGTGTTTTTTGCCACCTTAAAATCGGCGGCAGCTACTCCCCCATGTAATCACCCTTAGTGTAAGTAACTGTCTTGGATGTAATATCAGTCTCTGTAACATATCCTTCCTCGATGTCGGATACAGCTTTCAGTGATCCGCTGTAAACCAATGCGTCCGTTCCATCTCCGTCGGAATCTGGGATAACTGCGCAAGTTCTCTTTGTCGCAAAGCACTTATCGCCTTTCGTATTTTTCTTGTAAAAATCCACTGTGACAACTTCCACGTGCGCATCATCGGCTACTTTCTCTCCGTCATGGATTGCGGCAATGCGCTCATGTACCGGATTACCTGCGTACATATCGAATGAGTATTCTGTAGCCGGAGCATATCCAACTACATCTGATCTCTCCGTGCTTTCATCCACGTACTGTCTGGAATACTCTTTCGGGTTTTTCCCGTTTGTCATTGCGGTAAAATTGGTCATTCTTTCAAATTTCGGAGAGCTACCCGTTGCATCCGTGTTCATGAATGCCACACGCAAATGTCTGCCGACTAATTTTGGTGCTATTACTGCCATACTTATACCTCCTGTGCATAGATTAAGCGGCACTCAATACGATACTTAGCTTTTTCCTCGTTGATATCGTACAAGTAACCACTGTTTAAAGTTTCAATTGATATTGGGCTTTTCTTTTCTTCGAGTTCCGGAAGATTATCATTAAAACTCTGCTGTTCCAACCACTCTTCAAAGCTCTGGAAAAATCCGCTATTTTCAATGTTAATTCGTGCGTCTTGGTCATACTCTTCTTGGCTTGTAAATGCGAATTGGAACTGTTTCTTTGTTCCACCATCCATGTATCTCTGGATAATCGGATCGCATGGAAGAGGATCGATGGAATACCCCATATCTGTTCCAATATAGTCCACGTTTACACGTCCGTCACTTAAAAACGGGCATGTGAGGATGTATGATCTGACGCTGTCAATGAGATTTGACATACTTAGCCGCTCCTTTCAGAATAGAGTCCTTGTGCCGGTTCTTCATGCGCTCAAACCATCGTGATTTTTCCTTATGCTCGTAATACTGTCTACGGGCATAAGGCGCAATCTGATTGATTTCTCCACTTCCAATCACTGTTCCAAGTGTGGGTGATTTAATCAAAACACCGGATCTCTTTGGCGTCTCTGGCGCCATCCGTCTAATACACTCGGAATCTACAAAAGACTGTGCATTTGCGAAACCGGATTCCGTACTTGGCTTAAAGCTTGGATTCCATTCGATTTTTGCTGATACTTTTCCACCGCCGGATGCTTGGGTATATATAGATCCTCTCGGAGTCTGGATTTTGAATTTCTTTTTTCCTTTTGCCATTACACTCCCACTACCTTAATATGCGGATTGCCGCCAAAAGTATTGTAGTTTGCGGATGTAATTCTAGTCTTGTCCAGTCCGTCCAAGTCCTTAATCGTCTGCATGTCAACCTTACAATCGCCTTTTACAAGGTAATCGTCTTTCTTGATTCCCACGCTCGTATCCGGGATTCTGACCGTGTAGGTGTCTGCTTGTTTTAATCCATCTGTCGTGATCTGCGACTTTTCGTTTTTGTACCACCATACCTCTGGGATGTAGGTTCGTTCCCACTCATCCAGTCTGGTTTCTGAGTTATATTTCCTACTGTAAAGCGTGGCATCTGTGTTGGTTATCATAATTTTACCCCCATATACAAGAGTCTGGTCGGCTCAAGATAAAGCAACAATGTATCAAATATATTCCTTTTAAGCAGATCGTCTGTTGTTTCTCCATTTCCTCCGCTTTCGTAGCTGACGGAGTATCCATCCGTGTTTTCAGATGTGACCACACGTCCAGAATGCTTGCTTCTGACCTTTTCATCATTGGCAATCAAATCGCAGACAGCGCAGGCGGCAAGCCTTACTTCTTCCATCTCTATGTTGTCATCAGCGCGCCCGAAGGTAATCCTCCGGACGTAGGCTGATGATTTCATAATGAATTTTCCAAACTCTTCTTTTGACAGACTCCCTTTGTATGTAGTGGTGTAATATTCATAATCTGCATACAGAATCATTCAATCACTCCTTACACTACTGTGTGTACATAGATACCATCTTTCTTGTTATCGTAGCATTCTGCGATACCAACAGTACGGTATCCAAATTTCCAAGCGTCTGCATCCTGGTTCTGGTCAGGTGTGATGATTTTGGAGACTGTGTGTTTCTGGTACTGGATTGCTGCCTGTTTGTCCACGATCATGAAGTTAACTGCCTTACCACTGTCGTTCTTAGAATATCCGCCGGCACCAGAAGTAGCCAGATCGATTTTGGAGTAAAATCTTCCCTCTGGAACTTTCTTGATTCCCGCAAATCCCTCAATAGCTTTCTTAGATGCTGTTGTATCCAGATCCTCAATCATGCCATAGATTGTCGGATTGATAAACAGATAGCAGGTCGCAAGGTTCGCTTCTGCGTTCTCAATTTTGCTTCTTGCTGTTCTGAGTGCCGCAAGAGCCGCCTTACCATCATTGAGAGCCGCAGCTACAGTTGTCACTCCATCAATAGACGCATAGCCTGCCAGGCGGTACGCATCAAGCTCCGGTACCACTTTGGTACGCAGAAATTCTCCGGACAATCTGCCAAATGCTACGCCTGCAGATTCGATATTGTCCATAGCATCGATTGTAAACATTCGACCACGATCATAGCTGCATTTCTTGGTTTCGTATTCCAGTGTCACATCACCTGCAACATAACCAGTCTGTTTGTTGTAGTTCGCAAGTCCCTGCATGGACATTTTCGGAATCAGAATCTCATTCGCATTCGCTCCCTCTCTCACAAGCTCATTCGGACCATCCAAAACCGCTGTCAAAGACGCCAGTTTGTAAACTTCGTCCAACATCGTAGAGTATGCTTTTCTTAATGCAATTGTGTTTGGCATATCTTATTACCTCATTCTTTCAAAATTATTTTTCTGCCGGAAGCCCCATAGCTGCTCTGATCGCCGAGAAATTATCTCCACCTGTGCCAGAGCCGCCAGTTGCTCCTACTGGGTTCTTAAAAGGCTCATCAGAGCCAAATAAATAAGCATCAGACTCCTTTACGGTTTCCAATGCTTTCTTGATGTCCTCAGACTGGTTTTTCGATCCTTTCAAAGCGTCAATATCAAGCATAGCCATGACCGCTTTTTCATTGCGTCCCCCGGCTGTCTTGATTGCTTCTTTGATCGTGTCGGAAAAGATGCGATCTGCTTCTTTGGCGGCATACTCAGCATCCTTGTCTTTCAGCTGCTGATTCAGCTTATCAATTTCTCCCTGCATAGCTGTTGGGTCAACATCTTTAAACTTTTCCAAAGATTCCGTTGTGGTCTCAAGCTGACTCTTATAATTGTCACGCTCCCCCTCTGCTTTGGTAGTCTTTGCCTTTTCAGCGGCAATGTCTTTCCCGTTCTCTGCCATGATTTTACCAATGACATCCTGCTCCAATCCAAGTCCTTTTAAAAATTCTGTTTTCATGTTTCCATTCTCCTTTCGCATTAGGTTGTTTAAGGTGTGTAACCATCCACCACGAATTGACTGTTTAAGGTCTCATCTACTGACCAAAAAGGCATAAAAATAACACATATCTCTATGTGCTAATCTCTTAAAGTAACGCCTGCACCTGCTCTTTCAAGCTCTCCGGTACATTATCAATTGTCAAGTGTCCACCTTTAATTCTGTTTGCCAAAAACTGCGCCATAATTTACACCTCCGCTTCCATTGTTGCAAGAATTAACTCCTGCACCGCCTGATCTGTGACTTCCTGAGCCGCCTGTGTTGCTTTCAAGTCTTTCTGCAATTTACCGTAGGCGCTCATACCGTCATCCACTGCTTCATATTCTTTGATTACGTTTTCTTCTGTCTCTGTATAGCCAACAAAGACAAGGTTGCTAAATCCCTCTGGTTTTTCCTCTTTGAGCGGCTTATAGCCCTCTTTCTTGATGGAGCTGATTCTTACAGTTCCGTTTTCCATGATTTTTGCATAGTTCATGTTTAAATCTCCTTTCGATATGTTGCTTTGATATCGGGGTCAAGCTCCCCTCCGTCCGCTGTGATGACTGTGGTTGGGTAGTAGGTTTTTAATGCTCGGATTGCGTTCTGCTCTTCTTCTGGGAGTGGGACGAATTCTTCGGAATCGCCCTTATACAGAACGTGCAATGGATTATCTGCCAAATACTGTTTATATGCATCCGGTGTAAGTTCCACCTCTTCTGGGAGAGTTATACATAGGATCCCTAAAATATTTATAGTAATACCTGTATCTTTTTTGTATCCTACACTGGAATAGTCATATCCTAACAATTCAGAGCAGAACGGTACGGCTATTGGGAAAGTAATGTCTGTCCTATAAAATATTTTAGACGCAGGTTGAATTGACCACTTTCCAGTTTTTCCGTCAATCGTTTCATTTGCAGAATTATACAACCACCCAATCTGTCCGCCCTGTTCGACCAGTCTGTCCCATTTTGTAATAGGGCGGTCGGATGTGAGGGTGATGGTTTGTTCTTTGTAGGATTCAAAATCCGTTCGACTTGCCCCGATTTCTATTTGCAGTCCACCGCAAACTCCAATGACCTCATTAAGCGATGTTTTGTTGCATCTAACATAGATATAATCCTCTGTTGCAGTAAATGTGTGCGTATCTTTGGAGTTCGGATAACCGGGATAACATATAAAATATTTAAAATCTTCAGAACTCTTTAAAGCCACTCCGTAATAATATAAGCCTGGATTATTGATTTTTGTATTATTAGATACTGTTACAGTGCTTCCCGTACCGACATAAACTGCAATTTCTACAAAGCCCGCACCATTTGCAGATGTCGTCCAATTCGATTTCTCTTTTGCTTTTTCGATATCAAACAGATTCTTTCCAGTAACTTTCACACTAACTTCATACTTCTGTGTGTCTGCATTCCACTTCCCAGAGTTTTTGATTTCCTGCGGATATTCTTGACTTGGGGATGGTTTGCCGCCTGTATAGGGTTCGTAAGTAGTTACAGTAGTGCCCAACTCAACTTGCAATTCTGTGTTTTCTTGCGCATCATAAGTCACAGAGAAAAAAAGTTTTTTTGCATTTTTCGGGATTGTTATATTTTTAAATTCCGAATAGTTATTATTCCCGGTATCAAACACTCCGGTGATAATAGTATCTGTCTCATCAGTGAATACATATTTTTTTCCTGTTTTTTCTTTTGTTCTGACTGACACTGAAACGTTTTTCCCTTGCATAGAACTTACTTCCATATTTGTTGTGAATGATTTTTGCATTTGGGTTAACGATACTTTATCACCAGCATTAACGCTTGTTAGATATCCTTGTTCGTATACATTGGCGTTTGCCAAATTCTTCCCAGTAGTCTGCACCTGCTCCGTCTTCCCACCAAGCTCCAACCTCTCAAGCGGTGCATCCAAGCTGTTCGGAAGTACCAGCATCCCTGTACCCTCTAGCTCTACCCTGTCATAATTCGGTGGCTGCGGCGTAGAGACACCTAGAGGGCAGATCATATCCACTCCTATGATTCCTGTTCCGTCTACCATTTTAAGCATTGTACTTCCACTCCTTTTTCTGAGGTTGCTGTGGGGATGATTTGGACGAGGTTGCTCTTCCCACCGCCGTAAGAGCCATACTGCAATCTTTGTGCTGTCTGTGCCGGAATCAGTACACTCTGCTCTTTTGTCGCATCTTTTTCAAGTGATGCATACACATCACCATCCGTAAAATTCTTAACCAGAAATTCGGATGATGCTGTCTCAAATTCAAAAATCAATGTTTCTTCCGCTGTCGGCTGTCTGATTACTTTTACTTTACTCATTTCCTAAACCTCCTAAATCGTTTTGGTACGGGTGCCACTCTGCCGCGCATATCGTAATAGATGCGCTCTCTTTCTTGTTGTAGACCCATTCTCTTGCAAAATCTGGTGTATTCTCCAAGCTGTCCTTGATATTTTGCTTTCGCAAGCATCACATCGTCTGGATCAGCACCACCCTGTTTTAATAGCACAGCCTTTTCTCTCTGTGCCCTCATTGCCGTTTCCATTTTCCGCTGTTGCTGTCTGGCTTCGTATAAGGTGTATTCCTTGCCGTTAAATGTCTTAGGTATACTTTCCTTGCGGTTCTGCTCTGCAAGCCAAGAATCAGACCAATTCCGCTCCGAGACGCCTTTCACAAACGGGTAATATTCGTGATAGCAGTTCGCTCCAAGCAGTCCAGTGACTGTTCCAAGACCACATACCGTAACAAGTTGTTCCTTTGACCAGACCTTCCCTTGCCAGACAGCGTGTGATGGTCTCGCTCCGGCGTGCCACGCGACTTCGTAATGCTCTGTCCCAAGCTTATCGGCGTTCATTTCTGATATTTTCCCGGTAAGCTGTGACACACCCGTCATAACCGCTCTCCTTGCCGCCACATCTACCCTGCTATGCCACCCAGAAGCGTAGTCAATGCTTCTGAGTCCGCTGTTTGTGAGTTGAGTAACCACCTTGCGAATCATGGTATTGTAGTCAAACGTGCCGTATACAACACCTGTAATAGCTTGGTCGAGATATCCTTGGTAGATGTCGGACAATGGAGTCATAACGAGCCTACCGCCGCCATAATCCACATAAAATCCCATGGACTTTGTGACGTTCCGCAGATCATCATTGCTCTGCCGGATGAATCCATCTGTAAGCTGTTGCAACTCCTTATTATCCTCGTAGGGGATATATTCTGCATTGACCTGCTCGTAGATGTCTTTATTACGGACATATTCCCAGTCGATTACCTTGTCGTACAGCTCAAACACTTCCGGATAGGACAGATTCAGCGTGGTTTTTATCATCTTTTCGATGTCCTCAGAAGAGTACCCAATAATCTGTAGTCGGTTAATCTGCCAGTCGGCTGTGCTTGTGATTTTTCCCGCTTTTTTAATCCGGCGAACAATGTCCTCGAGAATCATCTGTTCCAAATCAAGAAAATGCTTCTCGATCTGTCCGGATAGCTGCTTTTTGTAGTCTTCCCTCAATTGGTTCACCTACTCCATTACTTCGATCTGCTCTGGCAACATCTTTTTCGCTGTGGCTTCGTCCTCGTTGTACCACTTCATGCGGTATTCCAAGTGCGACATCACGCCCATGCTCACGTCCTGTCTATCCTGCTGACGCTCTGTTTCCTCATCGGTCAGTATGGAATCGTTGAATTTGCAAGAGAACTCATATCCCGAATTAAGCATACTGTTGTAGAATGCAAGCCCTGCGGCAAAGTCCTCTAAGCAATCGTATAAGTTGTTCTGGATCGCCGTCACTCGGTTGTACTTGCGGTTCTTCGATGCCTTGATCTCCGTAGCTGTCTTTGCTACTTCCTGCGCATCTGACAGGTCTCCATAAGCAAGACCTACGGAAAATTCAATCTCACGTTTGTATTCCTCCAACCCACGCTTAAAGGCTTCGTCCCTCATTTCTGGGGAGTATTCTTTTAAGAGTTCTTGGTCTTTTCCAACGTCCAGATTCATTCCTCGATACAATTTGTTTTTGAGTTTTGGGAGTTCAAACTTCCCGGTTGCCTTATCTTGTTTAAGTGCTCTATTATCCACATGGATAGCACGCTCACCCGATTCGTATTCCCAGTCAAGCCTTGCTCCCTGTGTATCCGCTTTCCGGATCAGTGTAACTGCAGACTCGTACACCGACACTCCGCAGGCGGAACCATCTATTTTATTTTTAATTGGATTGCGATAATATCCAAAGTCCATACGGTTCATGCCGGGATAGGTAATCGGTCCAGGTAGGATATTCTCCCATTCTTCCACCGCTTCTAGGCTGCATGGAAGACCGATATCATTCGCTGTCTGAGAGTGGAAACACTTGTTTTCTATAGTCAGATTCCCGTCAATGAAATAGTGCCGTTCAAGCCTTGTGAAATAATCAGCGTCCCCAACCTTTTTTACGGTCAGAAATGCAATATCATTTGGCTTTCCATCATCCCCAAAGCTGATCGGTATGATCTTGTCGGCTGAAATAAATTCAGCAGCCGATTCTCCCAGTGGCTTAAGAACGAATGACCCAAGCGCAAGCCCTTCCTGCAGGTTTTCATTCAGACTCACGATATTCTTCTGATAAATCTTGTTCAGACGTTCATTTGTTACACTGGTTTCCATTTCAACCAGTGCACAGTCCGCAAACTCTCGGCAGATTCCATCTTCAATCCCGAGGGAAACAATGCTGTCAGAAATCCAATCTGCATCACCATTTAACATCTGTCTCCATCTGTTGATTGCATCTATCATGTCGTTGGATAGTGCGATATCTTTGCCGATGATCTGTTTTAATGTCGTGTACCCAAACATCCTCATGATTCCTTTCCATAGTTTCTTAATTCCATCAAACATCTTCCACCTCTTCGATTAGGTATTTCATGTCACGTTCGATTGTGTATTCGAACGCATCCAAGCTGTCAATGTCAGTGCTGCCGTCATCCAAACGCTCATCTTTCCCGACAGCTTCTTTGTCCCAAACTGCATCCGAAAAAGCAGTTTGCAGAGATTCGCAGTCTTTTGTAATAAAAAACCGCCCAGCCCCCATGAGCTTGACGGTGCATCTGATTCTGTCGTTTATAGGTCTTTTCTTTGCTGGTTTGACAGCTATCCACGGAAATTCCTTTTCCACGGCATTGCGGATAGAATTACCAAGGACGGTTTCTGCATTGTCCCAGAATACGGACTCTACGTTACAATACTGTACATAGTCTCCACTCTTCACGCACACAGAGTAATCATCTATCACTTCTTGTACAAACTCGCAGAACAGCTTGTTCAGTCGATTACTGTCGATGTCCTCGTTTTCATCCTTAGCCATGACTCTTCTGGATTTTAAAGCAATCACGTCTCTGTAGTTGTCCGTATATCCTCTGGCAACGAATGAGTGACCAGATTGATTACCACCAAAGTCCAAGCCAATCTCGATTGATGTGATATCCTCTTTTCGGAATTGCTTATGCTCTGATTCCTGCGAGAACTCATCCACGATTTCGCATTTGAACGCTTCTGGATTGTCAGCAAACCGCTTATAAATCGCTCCATCTGCTCGTTTCCATAAGCCAAGGATGAGGCGGTCATAATAGATTGTACCCTCATATTCCTTGCAGAGTTGCTTAACAAATTCTGGATCCAGAAATGGATTATCAAATATCGTGTACTTTTGGAGATAGATGTCCAGCTCTACATTGTCGATGAACTCTTTGAGCCAGTGTGTCGGATGTTCTGGGTTGCAAGCTCCATCAAAACAGGAGTACGTCTTATCGAGACGGGATTTCAGCATCTGGAACACCTCTTTGTTCCATTTTGCTATCTCATCTCCGTAGCAGTACTTAATGGATGCTCCCTGTATCTTTGCGACTTGGCTGACCTTTTCCGCTCCGAGACAATAGACATCCTCTCCGCATACTCTTGCCACATTGCGGTTGTTAATGTTCCCGATTAGATCACTGGTATAGATTTCCCTCATCGGTTGGAGTACGTTTCGCTCTATGGATTCTTTGGAGACACCCATGATTACATTTAAGCCAGGGAGTCCATCTCTCTCTCGGATTCTTTTCGGGACGATATAAGCGGTATCAACAAAAGACTTTCCAGAACGAACCGCTCCGGACTTGATATTCCATCTATGAGTTGCGTTTATGATGTATTCATTCTGTTTTTTGCTTAGCTGCATTGTCATGCAATCCTTTCAAGATTTCATCCAGCTTTTCAATTGCTGTTCTATCCTCGTATTCCTGCTTATCTCTCCATTTGTCCGGTTTCCGGTTCTTTAACCAAAAGATCTGGGCTGTTGTGTCTGGTACTACTTGCTTTGTGACCTTTTTCGTAGTTTTCATCTCATCAAGTTCCGGTATGTATTCCCTGGTTGTTTCCGTGTACTCATATCCGAGCGCACGTTTTAACAGAGCATTCTCAACTTGACGATCAACGACCTCTTTCCCTCTTTTTAGGGTGTCCGAAATGTCCGAATACTTGTCTTTCCAGGTATTTAATGTGCTTCTGGAAATCCCGATATTATCTGCAATCTGCTCGTCCGTCAGACCATCTCTCGCCCATCCCTCTATCTTTAGCAAGCCTTCCGGCTCTAGCCATTCCTGATATTTACCTTTCGCCATCCGACTCACCACCTTTAAAACATAATAAAAGCACCCATCTCTGGATGCCAAGAATTTAGGACTACTGCTCGAAAGGATTGCAAATGCCAACAAAAACCAAAATAACCAAATACACAATCAAAATTTATAAGAAAAAGGAGGAACCTTGCAGTAGTCCACAACGGGTATAGCAGGACTCGAACCTGCGACACATCGGTTAACAGCCGATTGCTCTGCCAACTGAGCTATACACCCGTAGGATGCCTTTTATTGACATCCTTTACCCTATCCGCACTCGGGTACGCTGATTACACTAAATATAGATTGCTGAATCTATTTTTGTTTGTTTTGCAGATCTGCGGATATCTGCGTTTTGGTACCATTTGTGATGTAAAGCCGGTGTGCACTCCCTACAGCAACCCCCAGCTGGTAAGCCGCAAACCTTACATCACAAAGCCGTGTACAGGAGTCGAACCTGTCTGCCCTACATTTGCCACGGCATAAAAACACCGCCAGACGAGAAAGGGAAAGTCCGGCGGTGTTCCGAATGTTTGGAAAGATTGTTTTAGAACAATATACAATCGTTCTAGAATAATTATAGCATAAGTAAAATATAAATGCTATAAATCTTTAAGCTGTGCGCTTATAATCTGCGATACTCGCGCCTGGGTATATCCAATTTCATCTGCGACTTTTTGCTGGGTTTTCCCCTCAAGATAGTGCAACTCGAATATCTCCTTAATCTCCGGATCATCAATCCCATTTATGTAGTCCTCGACTTCTTTTTGCTCTTTCAGAATCCGCAGCCTGTCCGCTTCTTTTCTTCTGATCTGACGTCTTATATTCTCTTCCTCGTAAGGATCATACATTTGTACAGATGTTCTCACTTCGGTGTACGGAAAATCTGCGCTGGATCCAGTTACTTTCCCCATGACCACAGTTGACTCTCGTTCACAGAGTTCTTGTATCTGGTTCTCAATCCGGATAAGTCTATCTTTGTTTGGTTTGTACTTTTTCAGTGTTTTCTTGTCCAACTCTATCACCTCCAGGAATTGGCTCTTTTATGTTGTATTTCTCTGCTATGTACTCCACAGCGTCCTTATTCGCCCTCTCGCCGCCTTTAAAGTCGCAGGCAAAGGCTTTATGCCCCTTTTGCTTTAAAGCCGTTTCACAGGGCTTCCTCGTTGCCATAGTGTACGCTTCAATCTTTCGGATAACTCCTGCTGTCTCCTTTCTACGTTTCATGCTCTCTCTTGTCATTCCTGTACCACCTCAATTTCCTCTCCGGTCAACTCTTCCAGCTTCATCCGCATTTCTTCCACGGTCAACTCTTCCAGCTTCATCCGCATTTCTTCCACGGTCATTTTCTTTAGTTTTTTTCGCTCCCAGATGAGTTCGAGGTTGTCATCATGCATGATACTGCTAATTTTTTCCATGCATTTAATCTTATATACCCTAACTATTTCCAAACCGCTTGCCACATTTTTTAAGTTTTCGTTATAGTCTCCCAAATCCGAATATCCATCTTCGCCAATCAAAAAGCCGCCTACAACAAGTCTTTTCCCGAAATAGTTATCATTATATTCGACCACCATTCCGCTTTTTAAATCTACCTTGGTAAATTCTTTGTTCATGTAATCGCTCCATTCTAAAATTTTGTATTCGCGTTCCTTGTAAAAATCGTAACTTGCGAACTCACCATATCCTGTATAGCATGTTTCACTGAGATGTTTTCCATATTCTGTACATTCTAAATAACTCTCTCCATCTCTCCACTTCATCCCATGCTCATGCATTCTCTTGCAAAAATCTTTCGCTTCTTCCTCAGTCTTACAATGCACCACATTCTTATTGTCTTTATTTTTAAATTCGTCCCAGTTAAATTTTCTCATATTTTCTACCTCACTATCTTTCGCACAATCCAATCCAAAAACACCACAAATAGCAGTATCGGGAATCCCGCAGCCATCAGGTAATCCGCACCTTCTAGTTTTACATCCTCTTCCAATCCTGTCTTTAGGGCAATCACTGTTCCAAGCCCCAGGATGTAATACAGGGCTAGGAATGCGATTGTGATTAAAATGTCCATGTTATTCCTCCTTGTATGGTTCTGGAAGTGGCTGCCATGCTACAACCTTTTCATACCCCAATTCATCATTTGTATTAAACTCCGTATCAACGAATCCTAAACTTTCCGAATCGTAAATATCATGCCAAAATCCAAATCCATATTCTCCATCATACTGGCAGAACATCGGCAAATCCTCTTCGTGATTTTCGACAATACACATATAGAATCTCATATCATCATCTTCCGGCAATTTCTCACTTACCGGAATCCAACCGTTTTTACTAGGGACATTTGTGTCCTTGGCCAACTCTAAATACTTCTTCATTTTACGAATTGCTTGCACTATCACGCCATCATCGCAATTGCATATACCATCTTCCACGTCAAAGCAAGCACCTTCGCATTGATTAAAGCATTTTTCATTTTCTTCTATTAGTTCTTTGATCGCTACAATTTCTTTTTCTTCCAAAATCTTCTCTAGTACGTTCATTCCGTATCCTCCTTATCCACATACTTCTCTACGACATCTGCTGCACAAGTCAGCCCATAAATATAGCTTTCCAGCTCTTTCGCTGTTTTGCTCGCTCCGTGTTTTCGCTTTTCTTCCTTCAAGGTTTCGTAGGCGTCATTTTTCATGGATTCGATTTCTTCTATGATTTTCTCTAATACGTTCATCACTCCACCTCCAACAGCTCTGGATTGTCAAAAATGTTTCCGATAACTTCCGTTCTATTTGGATTCCGATTATATTTAAAAACATCGTTATTGGTGCATTTTTTATTTCCTCGTCCACATACTGCCCATGATCCCCTCCATTCGCTCCAAAACACAGCACCTACACGATATTTTATCTCTTCGCCATCTTTTAAAAACGGACTTCCATCATAGTCATAACTATATCTGAGAATATCATTCTCCCAGATCTTCTTATCGTTTTTGTCGGTAAGTCCGGTGTACTGGCATAAAGTACTTGGAGCAATCTCGCATTTTAGTAATATATCTGGTAATTCTTTGCTAATTTTGTGTATTTCCACTTTTCCAGAAGGATATGCAACAACATACCCTTCCACCCATTCACCATTGTCTTTTCTCTTTGCTTTGAAAAGAACTTCTCTCATCTATTCCACCTCCTCATATTCCGGACACTCCACACAATACTCATACATGTCCTCATCTGCACACTGTATATTACAAATATCGTTGTCCGGACATTCTATGCAGCAATAATCGTGTCCGCATATACTTGTTAATTTACATCTTCCCATCATGATATTCCTCGCTCCAATCTAATCTCTGGCCGCACTTCAGACAGCATTCGTGCTCTTCTGCATGTCCATCAATAAAACATATTGACTCTCTGCAGCTTGGGCAAACGAAATAACCTAATTCATAGTCTACTTCTTCTGGTTTCTTCGCCGTATCACGCTCTTTCATCTCATGCATCTGCTCCAACAGCTTCGCACACCGGCTGTTTGTAAAATCATTCACCTTGTTATACTGGTTCAAAATATCGCACACAAACCGTCCCATCTTGCACTCTGCGCATTTATCGTCCAGTTCCATTTCACTTAGCTGACCTGGATACTTACACAGGTTGTCGCAGATATGCTCCATCATTTCCGTTGTGATCCCGTCCATCCATGTTTCTTCTGTTTTTGGCATTAGTCATTCCTCCTACTACGCAAACCTAATTTGCTGCTCATCCTCGTATATTTCTATGTTCGGCACCCTATTCCCGATTTTTAAATACGGGCAGTTTGCTTCTACCAGTTTCTGTGCCATGATTGGCACTACACTGTTTCCGATTCTAGCCACTTGTTTTGCGATCGGATATCTCCTGTATTTGTAATCCCTGTCAATAATGTAATCCTCCGGAAATCCCTGCATTAATTTAAGTTCTTCCGGTTTTAACATTCTCAGGAAAATATCCTTCAGGACATACTTTTCGCCTTTGATATCCAGGATCACATTTACCAGTCCGAAACGATCTTTTGTAGTAATCGTTGCAAGCGGATTTGAAAGTTCTTGCCCTCCGCCAGTTCCGTAATACTTAATTAAAAACGCAGATATCAATCCAAAATGTCCAGGTGATGTTGTGATTGTGTGTAAAGGTTCGTTGCATCCCTGTCCGATTCCACTTTTATAAAATTTTGTAATAAAAGCTGTCACCAGCCCGTACCTGTTTGACGTGTCGATTGTTTTAATTGGTTCTGTCAGCAACTGTCCTCTTGATTCTCCAATTTTTGTTTCTCCGTGGTGCTGAATCATAAATGCAACAGCATCTTTATTTCTCACGATATAGGGAGATGGATTGTCTATTACATATTTTCTGATTCCATTTGCAATCCTTTTCATCGTTGCATCTGCCAACGGTTTCGGTCTATCAAATATCGTTTTCCCTAAATCAGACCAATCGATATATGCCCCGCATTCCTGCCATTTCGGATCTCTGGATTTAAAATTTGTCTTTTCTGGCCACACGATGTCTTTTCCATCTCTCCTGAAAATTGCATACCAGCGCTTTCTCGTGGTAGGCGCGCCATAGTCTGCCGCAATAAGCTCCCGGCAGTCGAATATATACCCAAGACTCTTCATTGCCGTAATGAACTTCTCATAATCTTCCCCACGCCGTTCCTTAATCGGATGCCCGTTTTCATCCAAAGGTCCCCACTGCTGAATCTCTTCCACGTTTTCCATAATAATCACATCTGGGAGAATTGCTTTTGCGTGTTTGTATACCGCCCAAGGCAAAATCCGAAGTCCTTTTTCCCTCGGCTTCCCACCTTTCGCCTTACTGTGGCTGGTACAATCAGGACTCGCCCACATTAAAGCAACTCGCTTTCCTTTCACATATTTCTTCAAATCCACCTTGAAGATATCTTCTGTTAGATGCAATGTTTTCGGATGGTTTGTCTTGTGCATCAAAATCGCATCAGGATCGTGATTGATCGCAATATCTACTTGTCTTCCAAGTGCCATTTCTATTCCTACACTCGCTCCACCTCCTCCGGCGAAGCAATCTATAATCAAATTTTCCATTTTCTCAGAAGCCCGGTATACCCTTGCCCCGGCCGGAGGCTGGCTCCTTTCTATTTTTCGTTTATTTTCTTCTTATTTCCTCGCAACTGCTTGCAAAGCTCTTCCCACTCAACCTCTTTGCTCCGCGTCCATCTTTTCGCTGCTCTTCTCTTCCGAATCCCAGTCTTATCCATGTACCGGATAAGAGTTTCTTTCGGGAATTCTATTTTCTGGATGTCATGCAAGACTTTATGGATATGCTCATCCGTGCATCCGAGCTTTACCATCTCTTCGATCTGGAACTTGTACGGATCCAGAAAGTGTGCTTGTCTACTCATTTTCCTCTCACCCTGTTCTTTCTCTTCCGCTTTGTGCTGCCGTACATAAACGCTGCCATGTTGCCCGGTTTGAATCCGGCGGACTGTTTTCTGTGGCTGCTAAAGCTGTGTTTCAATTCCCGTGCCATATTTAACCTCTAACGCCCTTTCTTGCGCATTTAGTAACTGCATTTCCAGATTGTCCATATCGTAGTACCTGCGCTTAAAATTATTGTTATCCATCCTTCGATGCTCATTCCTTAACTCCGCAATGGTTGGAACGAACTTGCTGTGCTGTATATGTCTCTTTAAATTGCCAGCAACTTCCATGTACGGCATATCCTTTAGCATTCCGTACCATAGCTCCTTTTCTTCTGTCGTCTCCAGTATCTGCGCTTTTGGATATGCACCGCGGATTCCCATTGCGATTGTCGCAAACTCTTTTTTATTCATTTAAAAATTCGCTCCATTCATCTTTTGCTTTTTTCGACGATGCTGTGCTCTTCCGGTTTGCATATTTTCCATCCAGAATCTTCGCCATATTCGTGTCATTCATCATCCAATCAAAGTCCGCTGACCAATTCCGGTTATTTTCGCCTTTTAGGAAGTCACTTTCTTCTGCTATCTCAAATACTCTCTGAATGTCATCAATGGAATATTTTCTTAATCTTGCTTTAATTGCCCGTTTTCTTTTTTCAGACAATCGTGTTAAGCGAGGGAATGACACGCAAGTGGCATTATACATATCAGCTATTTGCTGATAATCCACTCTATTACCTCTTATATCTCTTTCTTTATCTATATCTTTATCTTCTTCTTTATCTATATCTGAAACAGCGACGTAAGACGTTCTTTCAGACGACTTGTCAGACGATTTTTCAATCAAAGCTCTCTGTTTGGCTCTTCTTTCCTCTTGGTACAGCCTGTCACGCTCCTTTTTTCGTTCATAAGCATCCAATGTCTGGTGCTTGTTCCAGTTCGGGATCGTGATTATTCCCTCCACTATCTCAATCATTTTGAATTGCTCAAACGCATTCAAAGCCAACTTTACAGTAGATTCATTCATTCTAAAGATTGTAGCCAGCATCTTGTCTGTGTAGGGAATCTTGTCATTCATCAGGAATACGCCACCGTTATTTTTCTTCCCGGCAAGACATAACAACTTGAACCAGACTGTTATAATTGCATAAGCATCTGGCAAACCCTCTATCAGCAATATCTTTTCATCATCAAAGATATCCGTTGCTATCTTTATCCACTTCACTTCTGCCATTACTCATCCTCCGCAATATAGACCACCACGCAAGGCTCATCAGAATACACTTTTTCGATTTCCATACTGGTCACCTGCTTATCATCCGTATATGCGACTCCATTCAGTCCATCCAAAATGATTTTTGCGATATTATCTAAGTCTGGCTTTTTATTTGGCATTATTTCGCCTTTTAAAGCTTTCTCCTTATTCTTCTTAGACCAGCTCTCTGGAATCGGAAATTTCGCTAAAATTCGGACTCTCAGAGGGATGTCCGTGTAAAGCACGCCTATACTCTGCTTGTAAATCCTTGCAACTTCCTTTTCGTACTTTTTATTTTCTGGTGGCGTATATGTAATGACTTTAAATCCGGCTCTGCGGAATCTCGGTCTTGCTTTTCCAACCGGTTTGCCCGGAATTGTAATTACCATTTATTCTCCTTTCTGCTCCCGGAATTACCGGGAGACAATGAATCTGGCTTACTTAAGGTATTTGTGACGTACTGTGCAGCCATGAACGGGTTACAATTTATAGCGAAAGGTTACCCTTTGCTAACATAGTGAAATTCTTGTCGGAACTGCTCTTCTGTTCCATAGTGCTGCAAATAATACTCCTTGCAGCGTTTTCTTAAGTGTCGGTCAACTTTCGCTGCATTCTTCCCCGCTTTCGTTCCGTTTGGATGTAGGTCTGGTCTCAACGGGGCAATGAAGCCGTAGTCCTCCGAAAGTTCAATTTCTTTCGATGTGTGACTAAAAACATGATGCCTCTCCACTCCGTAAACTCCGGTGTACATGCAGTGATCCATATCTTCTGTAAATATGCTCCACAGCTTCTTTGGTCTGCCGGATGCTCTTTGATGACCTTTTTTCTTTTTCTTTCGCTTCGGCTTTGGGAATGCCATGTCACTGTAATCAATACTCACAGTTCAATCCCCCATTTTTGTCTAAGCTCTTCTTTTTCATCTGGGGTCAAAAGGTCTGCATCTGGTATTCCAACCTCTCTGCAATCTTCCAACACGCCTTTGATGAGTCTGCTCATTTCCTTGGTGTTATACTTGCTTGACCCTTTGTAGCATTGCAGAGTGTGTAATGTTTCAGCTCTCCCTTTTAGATCTTTTACTTCCTGTGCTCCACGATCTATCACAATCCGGAACACTGACTGTGCCAGATAGATATCTTTTTCCCTGAGCGGTATGTACTCAAAAGCACCGTGGGATTTCAATTCATTTAGGTACGCTTGCCACCTGGTGATGTCCAACTTTTCCGCTAATTTATCGAGTAACACCCACAAGTAAGAGTTTGCGTCAAGGCTTCTCTTTGCTCTGTATGGCTTTATTTCAAGCGTTAATTTCTCATAATCTTTCAACTCATCATAGGCTTGTCGGAAGTCCTCTTCGGATTTGAATAGGATGGTGTGGCAATCTATCAAACGGCCTTTTAATTTTCCTGTGAATTTCATCAATCATCACCGTAAGTCCTTTTTATTGTGCTTAACATTGTTGCAGCTTCTGTCTCGGTAAGTGTCTGCTCAGTCCTATTGTTTTCTCTCAACCAGCGTTCAAGATTGATACCGTGAGATACGCATAGATTCTTGAGAGTCTTGATTTTCGCTTCAGACGCTCTGTTTTCCCCCGTTTCCGGTATTTGAGCATACATCTTGTTGTATTCCTCTTTAAGCCACAAATCGAACCCTAAGCCGGTATGTATTGCTACGCACTTCACAAACGCCCTGCACATGCTGTTCCAGACTCTTTGCTGACTCATAGAGTTGTCTTTTACAGGGTTTGCCCCATTCATCACAGGTGTTTGCATCTCGTACACTTGATCATCTATCACAACACGGATTCTGGTCTCGTAACATCTATTTTCAACTCCGTTTTTATCTTTAAACACCGCTTTTGTCATCCTTAGGCTACTTCCTGTTTCTGGGTCTGGAATCGGAGTAAAATAAACATTTTCAGCCCCATTTTTATGTAATAAATCAATGCACATTGCCCAGTTTAAATAGTCCATACCATCTCTTTTTTCGAGGTATGGTTTTACATCTACTTTCCTCATTTCTTCATAGCTTTTAAGCATAGGTTTCCTCGCTTTCTTCCTTTACCCAACTCCCGGAGTAAAACCATTCCACCAGCATTTCTTTAAATTCTTTTTGGTCATCTGGTGTTCCATGCAAGCATCTCTCCAGTGCGTAATCAAATGCTTGGTCATCCGTTACTACCATGTCTTTCTCCGGTCCGATACCTACATACATCATTCGTCCTCCATGCCAATAATTGCTTTCACAATCTGCGCTTCCACATAATCATTTTTTAATGCCAAATATCCGATCAGTGCATCCATCTTTCCGTCCAGCCTGCAAAGACGGGAATATTCCTCTCTGTTTACAGGGATTTCTTTATTTTCCATTGCTTATCCTCCTAAAATCTGTTAATATATTCTTGATTTTTTGCCTGAGTGCTCGAGGGTTGCCGCCCTGTGACAGCACTCTTTTTTAATACCCAAACACCAGGTACCACGCCAGTAGCACCAAGATAAACCCGATCACTGCCACTCCAGCTCTGATCCAGTAAGGCTTGTCCTTTTCTTCTGGCAGCTCTACGGAGACTGACCGGATATCCCAACTGTTTAAAGCGTTGGGCTGTTGAGTAGTCTGGCAATGATAAGTTCCTTTAATTTCCATGTTCTTCCTCCTTTAATTTCACGGATTTTCTTCCTTGATACTCCAGTTCCCTGCAGTAATTGTTTAAACAGGCGATTGCGTGCAACTTTTGCTCCTCAGAATACCAACCAAACCTTTCTGTGGATTCCAGTGTCTGGATAAATTTCTCGATCTTGTTTACTGTTAGCCTTTTCATAGCTTGTCCTCCCTTCTACCGCCTAGGCGGTTTCCTCTTCTGTCCTCTTTTCGAGTGTGTAATCAATTTTCACATGTTCCTGTTCTTCAATAAGAGATATCAACACTTGCATGATTTTTTCCATATCTGGCTTCATAAAATCACCTCTCTACTATGTATGCTGGATGGATTGTCCGAGATATGTTGTCCATCCACTCTTATTTCTGGTCTGTTCCAAATCTATCAGCCATCATTTTTGCAACATCCTCGACAAGTTTAATACTCATGTTGAGCATCCTATCTACCTCGTTTTGAGTAACGCTCATGTATTTTCTTGTAATAATAATGCTTGTAACAGCAGAAACCATGATCGAGCAGATAACGCTTGCTATTACAATTTCCATGTCAGTCCTCCAATTCTACTACGAGGGCTCTTTGATCTACTTTCACCGTTTTCACGATTTTTCCGCGCCATTTGATGTTTCTTGATTCAATACTGCCTTTTATAAAATCGGTTTTCTTCAACACTCCATCTTCTGTATAGATCACTTTAAATAACGCTCCATTTTCCATCACCCTGAGCAAATCCGTATATCTAAGTCCAGACAGTTGATCTGCCTCAATACTTCCAACT
>OODK01000652.1_pt1 | contig 28098 bp, 35 predicted proteins | sample 1671371 | NCBI WGS metagenome assembly OODK01 (sample SAMN06348150, study PRJEB24527) | human gut metagenome | biome: human gut; feature: ankylosing spondylitis patient; material: feces | host: Homo sapiens | place: China | collected 2015-10 | reverse complement strand
TATCATACTGTCTAACAAATGGGGTGCAGTTCACTGAAATCATGGGGCTTTTATTTTATACTTTTTTTCTCCCTATCAAGAGCCTTTACATCATTGACAGAAAGACCAACAGCATCTGCAATTTCCTCATAGGTCAATCTATTGAGGACAAGTAGCTTCCGCGCAATGGAAAGCGCCTTTTCCCTGATTGCCTTGTTCTTCATATCTTCTATCACTTTGCACATAATCCGAGTCCCTTTTTTGATTCACTTTTTTCGTTTGTCCGCCCCCTTACATGATTTGCAAAATTTTTTCTAAGGCAATACCGCACAATTCTAAGCACAGCAGCCGCCGGAGCAGTGCTTAAGCCGAAAGGCGGGGCACTGCGCCGGGCGGGCGTTGTTGTACTTCAAAATGATTCCTGTCGACTTTACTTCGGCAGGGCCACGGTGAGGGCGCTGCGGGGGAAAGAACAGCAGGGGTGGAACACGCTGTTTTCGGGGGGCTTGGCCCGGTCGGGGTCAGTCCAGACCTGACCCTTAAGCAGAAGGGAACGGCAGAAGCCGCAGGAGCCGCTGCGGCAGTAGGCACGGGGTGACAGCCCTGCACGTTCCAGCGCTACCAGTACGCTTTCATTGGCGTTGGCTGTCACGGTGATGCTGCCGCTGTCGGTTTGGATGGTCAGGGGATACTGCTCTGCGGGAGCTGTGGCATAATCCGGGCTGTGCAGTTCACCGGGAATCTCCTGATGATAGCGCTCCGAGGTAACGCCCCCTGCGATCAACCCGTCATGCAGGCTGTGGTACATTTCCTGGGGGCCGCAGAGATAGTAAGCTGCCGCATGGGCATCCGTTTCCCGCAGAATATCCTGCGAGGTAAAATACCCCGGCTTGTCTCCCGGCTGGGGGTCCTGTACCAAGGAAAACTGAACATGAACGCGGCTGCACTCCCGAGCAAGCCGCATAAACTCCTCGCGAAACAGTACCTCTCGGCTGGTATCCCAGCCGCAGAAAAGGGTGATTTCCCGATCGGTCAATTCGTCCACGATACTGCGAACCATGGAGCGCAGAGGGGTAACGCTCATACCGCCGCTGATGCCCACGATTTTCCGTGGCGTTTGTGGGGAAATACAAAATTTTCCCAGCGGGTGGGAAGCCATGACAGTATCTCCCACGGTAATATGCCGGCCCAGCCAACGGGAGGTAAAGCTGCCACCCACATGGATAAACAGGTCATAGTAGCCCCCCTGTGCAGCCTCCTTGGGGGAGGAGGCGATGGAATAGGGGCGGCAGGCCGTGGCCCCATCGATCTCATAGTACAGGCAGAGAAACTGACCGGGCAGAAAAGGCGCCGGTGCCCCTTGGACAGCGGTAAAGCGGTAGCGGTTGACATACGGGGCTACGGTCTCAATTTCCGCCACGCGCAGAAGCTGTTTAGTGTGCTCCATACTGCTCCTCCCAACGCACAAAGGCCTCCAACGCTGTGAGGATCTCGTTGCTCTCGCCCTGCATGGCGAGGCGGTCGCCGTCCACATAGTCGGCAACGCTTTCGGCTACATCGCTTTCGTAAGGGGCTACATTGTTCAGGATAGAGGCTGTGGCGATTCCACGCAGACGGCCAATGGTATACAGGGCGGCTGTTTCCATATCTGCCCCCAGGATCCCCCTATCAGACCATGTGCGGCAAATTTCCGATTCATTATCCGTATAAAAGCTGTCATGGCTGCGTACAAGGCCGCAACAATGGCCAAAGCCCTGCTCCTGCGCTGCCTGACAGCAGCACTCCAGCAGCCGATGGTCTGCCACGGCCGGGTAGCTCAGGGGCAGATAAGCTGCCGATGCGCCGTCATCCCGCACGGCGCCCTCAGCCAAAACCAGTTGGCCCGGGGCAATATCATGCTGCAATGCGCCACAGCTGCCAATGCGGATGGCACATTGGACACCGCAGCCATGCAGCTCCTCCAGGGCGATGCCCATGGAAGCTCCGCCAATACCGGTGGAGACTGCCAGCACCTGCACTCCCTTATAGGTGCCGCTGATGCTGCGGAACTCACGATTATAAGCCAGTTCCGTCACGTTTTCCAGATGCCGGGCAATATGGTCGATACGCGCCGGATCTCCGGGCAGCAGGGCATAGGGGATATTCAATGATACATCCAAACGGATATGGGCTTGCAAAGTTCCCATTTGAAATTCCTCACTTTGCGTATGTTACAATCAGTCCTGATTCAGGAACTGCATCAGCTCAATGTGGACACCATCGGGATCCAGGGCATGAACCCAGGTGATGTTCAACTCGGGAACCACCATCACCTCACTGGCCATCTTATAGCCGGCCTCCTCCAGATAGGCCACCATGGCCTGCAGGTCGTAGACCTCAAAGGAGATGTGCCCCACGCCAATGTGGTTGGGCTCCAGCGGGGCATCGGTACCGGGTTCGTCCAGGAACTGGATCAGCTCCACCTCGGCACCGTAACCCACCAGCTGCGCCAGCTCCAGCTTGCAGCCGGGCACACACATGCCCACATCACACTGCTCGGCAGTCTCGATCCAGCGCATCTTCAGATCCATTTTCAGGGTATCCTGATAAAAACGCAGAGAGCGATCCAGATCCTTTACGATGAAACCGGAGTGATGCATCTTTTTAATGCAGTTGGTTACTTCAAAGCTCATAATGATATACTCCTTCCGTTGTGTGGAACAGTTTTATGTATCAGCCTGCAATTTGCGGGCTTTGGCCTGCTTGCGGGCCGAAACGATGACCAGCCCGATGACGGTAACAAGATAAGGTATCATGGCCACCAGGTCGGCCTTGAGGTTCATGGTGGCCAGCGTGATGGAGGCGGCATTGGCTGTGCCGAAACCCAGAGAAGCCAGCAGGGTAGAAAGGCAATGGCCGTCGGCCAGCGTGGCGGCGGCAATGCCGATGTAGCCGCGCCCCGCCATCATATCGCGGGCAAAATAAGACAGGTAGCCCATGGACATAAATGCGCCGCCCAGGGAGGCAAACAAGCCGGAAAGCAGCAGCGCTTCAAACTTGACGCGGCGAACGCTGATGCCCACCGAGGCGGCAGCATTGGGGTTGAAGCCCACGGCGCGAATCCGCAGCCCCAGACGGCTGCGGAACACCAGCACCCAGCACAGAAACACTGCGACAAGAGCCAGATAGGTGAGGATATTGTGCCCGGACAGGACCGGCCCCAGTACAGGGATATGCCGAATCAGAGGCAACTCCACGTTGGGCAGGTTGATGCTGGGCAGCAGGCGGCTCGTGCCCTTATCGCCGCATACCAAATACAGCAGGTACACCGTGCCGCCGGAAGCCATGGTGTTCAGGGCCAGCCCGGTGATGATGAGGTCGGAATCCTTATAAAGGTGCAGCCAGGCAAAGAACAAAGACATGAGAAGCCCGCCCAGAACAGCCCCCAGAAGTCCGGCCCAGCAGTTTTGCAGCCAGGCGCTAAACATAACCGCCAGCAGCGAGGCGGTCAGCATAATGCCCTCCAGAGCCATATTGATGGCCCCTGCATGGCTGGCGATAAGCGCCCCCAGTGCACAAAAGATGATGGGGGTGGACATACGAATTACCGAAAACAGAAAAGCTATGAGATAATCGGAAGTCAGAAATTGTGACATGGGTTATACCTCCTTGTTCTGCTGTGCCAGCCGCACTACGGCACGCTTGCGGAAGGAATCCAGGAACAGGGTGGCAGCAACCAGCAGGATAATGATGGCCTGAATGACCATTACGAACTCGGAGGGAACATCGGTGGTAGTACCCACGATGTTGGCACCGATCTGGAGATAGGCAAACAGCAGTGCCACAAAGGGGATGGCCACAGGGTTGTTGCGGGCCAATACGGTGATCATCAGCCCGCTGAATCCATAACCGGTCTGGGCTGTCCACAGAAAGCGGTCGTATTTGCCCAAAATTTCTACGGCACCGCCAATACCGCCCATGGCACCGCCCATAACCTGGGCCAGCAGCATGGCACCGGTCACGTTAATGCCGATGTACCGTGCAAAGCTGTGGTTCTGACCTGTTACCTTGATTTCAAAGCCCTTGGTGGTACGGTTGAGGAACCACCAGGTAAAGATTGTGGCCAGAATCACGATAAAGATGCCGGCATGGAGGCTTGTTCCCTTTAACAGCACAGGCAGCTTGGCGTTTTCTGCAAGGCGCTTAGAACCCAGATAGGTTACGGTGGTGTCGCGCATCCAGTAGCGCAGCACATAGGTTGAGGCATAGGTCAGTACATAGTTGAGCATAATGGTGACAACCACCACGTTGGCGTGCCACTTGATGTTCAGCAGTGCCGGAATTGCACCGCAGACACCGCCTACCGCCGCACCGGCCAGAATGCAGACCAGCGGGAAAAGCACAGGGGGAAAATCGGCGGGAAGGGCCGTGGAGGCAAGCCATGCCGTTACAGCACCGGAAAGCATGAAGCCGCCTTCTACAATAAGGTTGAACTCTCCCGCACGGAGCATAAAGCACATGCCCAGCGAGGTAAACAGCAGCGGTATGGCCAGTTCAATGATGTTGAAGAAGCGGCGCGGGCTCTGGAACGGCCCCAGAATAAAGGTGCTGATAGCATCGAGGGGATCCTTGCTGACAAAGAGCAGAAACACCAGCGCCAGCGCAAAGCCAATGAGCACGGCGGCTGCGATGCGGATCAGTTCAAAGTGCTTGATGACAAATTGAGAAGGTTTTTTCATTGCAGCGCCTCCTGTATTTCCTCGGCGGTCATTTTGCGGACACCCAGCATATACTCTCCCAGCATCAGGTCGTTTACCTCACGGGTGTCAGGGAAATATGCGGTGATCTCGCCGCCAAACATAACGATCAGACTATCGCTCAGCTGCAAAAGCTCGGTAAGGTCTGCAGAGACCAGCAGCACGGCTGCATCCTGCTCTCGGGCAAGGCGCACGAGCTGTTGATGGATAAACTCTGAGGAGCCTACGTCAATACCTCGGGTGGGCTGGTTCGCTACAATTACCCGTGCCCCGCTGGTAAACTCTCGGGCGGCGATCATTTTCTGAATATTGCCGCCGGAAAGCATACCGGACATACTTGCGGTGTCGGGGCATACCACGTCAAAGGTCTTGACCAGCTCCTCCACATCACGGCGAATGGCCTTGACGTCCAGCCGGATGCCATGGGAGTACTTGCCGCTGTAATAGCGGTCGGCAATGATATTGTCGGTGACACTCATGGTAGGGGCACAACCGTAGGTCATGCGGTCCTCGGAGATGTTGCTGATGCCCATCTGCCGAATCTGACGTACGCTTTTCCCCTTGACGCTTTCGCCCTCCAGTGTGATTTCACCTCGTGTAAAGCTGCGCAGGCCGGTAAGAATTTCGCTGAGTTCCTTTTGGCCGTTGCCCTCCACACCGGCAACGCCCAGGATGCGGCCCCGATACAGGGAAAAGGATACGTTTTGCAGCAGCTGCTTACCGCTGACGCTGTTGTAATACAGGTTCTCGACCCGCAGGGTCTCTTGCTTTTCTCCGGCAGGGGCGCCTTTTTCCACTTCCAGCGAAACATCGCGGCCTACCATCATGTTAGAAAGTTCCTGCTCGGTGTAATCGTTGACATTGCCCACTGCCACTGTGCGGCCTCGGCGCAAAATGGTAAAGCTGTCGCACAACTCCTTGACTTCATTGAGCTTGTGGGAGATAAAGACGATGGTATGGCCCATATCCCGCAGCTTTTTCAATTCCACAAAGAGTTCGGTGACCTCTTGGGGAGTCAGCACGGCAGTAGGCTCGTCTAAAATCAGGATCTCGGCACCCCGAAGCAGTGCTTTCATGATTTCGATCTTCTGCTTCACACCCACAGAGCACTCTGCCACGGTAGCCCTGGGATCTACCTCGAAGTTGTATTTTTTTGCGATGTCCTGTGTGATACGGACAGCCTCCTCCATGTCGAAAAGCCCGCGGCGCAGCGGCTCCATGCCCAGCACGAGGTTTTCGGCAACGGTAAGTTCATCCACCAGCATAAAGTGCTGGTGAACCATGCCCACGCCGTGACGAATCGCATCCAGGGAGTCCCTAAAGCGGATCGGCTGACCCTTCAGCACAATTTGCCCCTCGGTTGGTTCCAAAAAACCGAAAAGCACTTTCATCAGGGTGGTTTTTCCGGCACCGTTTTCTCCAAGCAGCGCATGGATGGAGCCACGCTCACAGGCAAGCCGTACATCGCGGTTGGCGGCAAAGCCGTTGGGATAGATGACGGTGATGTTGTCCATCAGTAAAATCTGTTCTGCCATATTGACCTCCGTCGGTACGGGATAAAGGAAAGCCGGAGGGGAAGGGTTCTTCCCGCCCCGGCGTTTCCGTTAAGTGTGCGCGGTTATTTTACGGTTACAGAGTTCTTCAGTTCCAGATACTGCTCCTCGGTCATATCAAAGTAGGAGGGGCAGGTGACCTCGCCGTTGGTTACGGCTTCTACCAGAGCGTCCATGTCGGCACGGATCTCTGCGGGGACCTGTTTCTCGTAGATAGAATTCTCGATGATCTTGCAGCCGCCGTCGGCAACGCCATAGATCTCTACGCCGCCCCAGTTGATGTCATCGGCACCTTCCAGAACGCGCTTGACCCAGTTGTAAGAGATGTTGCCCCAATCCTTGTAGGCAGAGGTGATGATGCAGTCAGCCTGAGCGTCGTCCACACCAATGAACTGAGCAGCCAGGTCGGTATCGCAGCCGATGCCCCATACGCCGGATTCCTTGCAGGCTTCCAGAGTGCCAAAGGAGGAGGCAGCGCCTACGGCATAGATGACATCGCAGCCCTGACGAATCTGGGCCAGAGCGGTCTCCTTGGCGGCAGCCTGGTCAACGAAGTCGCCGGAGGCGGAAACCGCTACCTGAGCATTGGGGTTGGCGTACTGAGCGCCGCTGATGTAGCCGGTGATAAAGTCGCTGAGGGTGGGGTATTCAACGCCGACCACAATGCCGACCTTGCCGGTCTTGCTCATCCGCATAGCCAGATAGCCGGTGAGGAAGGAAACTTCGTTCTGGGCGCAGAGAACGCCCACAAAGTTGTCCAGCTTGTCAATGCCATCTTGAGACAGGGCGGTATCCAGAACCATGAACTTGATGTCGGGATAGTTGGGGGCGGCGGAAACCACTTCATCGATCATGCCGTTGTTGGCAGAGGTGAAAATCATAGCGGGTTCCTGGTCGCAGGCGTCCAGAAGAGTGGCTGCGTAAGCAGAGGGATCGGTCGGCAACTCTATGTACTGGCCGTCCACGGGCAGTTCGTCAACAATGCGCCGGAACCCCTCATAGGTGGAATCGGCGATACCGGCATCACCCAGAGTGCCGCCGATATAAATCACCTTGGTAAGCTCGGTGTCCTGCTTGCCCTGCGTATTCTGGCTGCCGGAAGTCTGGGCGCTGCCGCCGCAGGCTGCCAGAGAGAAGGCCATTATCAGAGCCAGTGCTACGGAAATAAGCTTTTTCATTTGTCATTCTCCTTTTTATTGAATGTTCTTTTTATTGCAAGCGTTCACGCTGCATAACCATAAATAATGCGTGGAAGGAGCCATTCTTTTACTTGTCAGCCCCTGAACAAGATGCTATACTGAAAAAAACGTTTTGCGACTGTTTGGTCCGAAGGAGGGTGTTATGGCCGTTGACATTTTGGAGCTGGCGCAGACAGCTCCGCCGGAGATCCGGCAAAAATTCCAGCAGCGGGAGTATTCGGAAGGGGACTGCATCATCTCCCCTGCTGCCATGCCGACCTGCTGCCTTTATATTGTGCTGTCCGGCCTGCTTGAGGTGCAAAAGGAATCCGGCGGCGGCAACGCTATTGTGGTAAACACCTTTTCCGCAGGAGATGTGTTTGGCGAGGTAGAGATATTCTCCCCGGAATACAAGCCCTATGCGGTGCGGGTCAAAACAGCCTGCCGTATTCTGGTTCTGGACAAGGAGACCGTGTTCCAATGGATGCGGGAGGTGTTTGACTTTGACCTGTTCCTCTGCGAAATGCTCACCCGCCGAATGTACCTGACCTCGGATTCCATGTCCCGCATTGCCCTTTTGCCCATTCGCGAACGGGTACTGGGGTGCATCTGGAGCTATTACAGCAGGGGACAGCTTTCCCGCCTGACAAAAGAGGAACTGGTTTCCCAGGTGCGGGCGCCCTTGCGAAGCGTCAATCGTGTGGTTCGGAGCTGCATACAACAGGGCATCATCGACTACCGAAAAAAGTGCTTTGTGGTTAAGAATGCTCATGCATTGGAGCTGTTTGCCAGCAATTACGACTTGTAACGTTTTCTTCTGATTGAAAAATAACACAGTCTCCGGCAAAAGAAAAGGTCATATGACCAATCTCGCCAATTTATCTCTAAAGTATAAATTACCATGTTATATTTTGTGCAAATTTGCCATATATTTTGAAGTTTTTCCACGGACGCCATAACCAGTGTCTGCCTGAATTTTTTGAAATACAGGCAGATTTAAGATTTCTTTATGCAAACCGCCGCAATTTGATCACCATTTTTGCCATTGCGCTGACAACGCTGCTATTTACGTCCATGTTCACCATTGTCTTGTCGTTGAACGCCAGTTATGAAACCTACCAGTTTCGGCAGGTAGGCGGCTATGCACATGGCACCTTTAAGGCAATACCGCATAATGCAAATAGTCGCAAAAAGTGGTATAATATAGGTATGGATAAACAACTGAGTCTGTCCGCCCTGAGCGACGTATTATCGCAGGTGCGGACAAAGAAGCGAGAATTTTTAGACGAGATTGAGCGCATCGTACCGTGAGAGAAATGGGTAAGCATTATCAAGCCGTACTACTACAAAGGAGAGCGCGGCAACAAGCCCTACGATTTGGAACGGATGCTGAGAATCTATCTTGTACAAAATCTGTATAATCTCTCAGATATGGCAACGGTTGCAGAGGTAATCGACAGCCGTGCCTTTTCGGACTTTTGCGGAGTAGAATCCAGCAATCAGGTACCGGACGGAGATACGCTGGGGCGATTTCGCAACATTCTGATGAGAAACGGAATCCAGCAGGAGCTGTTTGCGCAAGTAGTGGAACTTCTGATGCAGCGCGGTTTGATTTTGAAGCGGGGCGCGATTGTGGATTCTACATTTATCGAGGCTCCTTCCTCTACCAAGAACGAGAAAAAGGAACGTGACCCGGAGGCTCACTCGGCAAAAAAGGCAATGTATGGCACTTTGGCTATAAAGCCCATATCGGAGTAGATAAAGAAAGTGGTGTGGTTCATACGGTAAAAGTGACAGCTGCCAACGAGCATGATGTTACGGTGACCTCGGAACTTTTTACCGGAGATGAGGAAGAAGTCTATGGAGACAGCGGCTATCTTGGAGCGGAGAAACGCCCGGAAGCGCTGAAGAAGAACAAAGCCGGTAAGTCTGTCCACTACAAAATCAATCGCCGTCCCAGCCAAAGTAAGAAGAACTCCGCACGCTCCCAAGCGCAAATCAAACGCCGTGAGCATGAGAAATCCTCTGTACGCGCCAAAGTTGAACATGTTTTTGCTGTGGTTAAGCTGCAGCTTCGTTTCCGAAAGACGCGATACCGAGGGTTGCAAAAGCAAATCGCAAAAATGAATATTATGTTTGCTTTGGCAAACTTGATTTTAGCTGACAGACCCTGTCTGGCGGCTTAATTGAGGTTTACCTCGCAAGCAGATTTTGGAATGCGTCTGACCTTTTGTGGTTGGACGTTTTTCTGTTTTGTGGAAAGCTCAATTGTGCGGTGTTGCCCTAAGGCGTTTTTATAGGCCTCGTCCTGCTCCTTCGTTCGCTTGGGTGTTCCTTTAGGGTGCTTTCCGGCGCGGAGGAGCTTTTTGTTTTCGTGGCGGCGAAACAACAGGTCGTCGATATTTTCGGGCGTGTACTCTAAGCCGTTTTGGTTCAGCACACGGGCGTGGCGCGCCAAGCACATACTGGCAAGTCCATAGTCCTGCGTGATAACAAGAGCGCCAGGGTGTACACGGTTCACCAGCGCGAAATCTACGCTGTCGGAACCTTTGTCAAAGGTCAATGTATGTGCGCCGTCACGCTGGATTTGGTGGGCAGTATCGCACAGAATCGGCACAGGAACGTTATATTTTGCGGCTATCTGAAGGGTCAGGTCTACCACCGGGCAGCCATCGGCATCTATCAAAATCGTCATTTCTCACTCTCCATAGTCCAAGCAAACGCCCTTGCTGTCCGCAGGTTGGCATCCTTGAAGTGACCGCCTGCGTTCCATTCCAGTCTGCAGTCTTTGCCGCGCTGGGTCAGGGCGCTGTGCAGGGCGCGGATGTTATCGTCCACTGCCGCCATCGGCTGGTTTTTGGTATGTTCCTCGCGGTCACCAAGGCTGAGATAAACACGCTGCGCTTGGATAGGGTGCGCCGCTTCGTATTCTGGCCAACCGGGAAACCACACGGACGGCGAAGCCGCCGCCACGCCATCCTCAACTGGCGCATCCTGCGGGAAGAAGAAATCGGCAGCTACTACGAAAAGATGGCGAACAATACCAACGTCACCATCCACCGCAGCTGGCAGGACTGCGTGCAGCGCTTGCTGGTTCGCGGGCTTATTGTTGCAGGCACCGGTGATACCGAGTATGATGCGCTGTATGATTTGCTTGCCTGCCGATTCATTGTTCCCATCGGCGCGGCATGGCCGCTGAGGATGCTGTCGTTCCTGAAACTGACGTTTTTGGAGGGCATCTCATGGAAAATCACTCGCCGCCTGTTCCATGTGGATGCCCGCAGTTCCTGCGAGAAAAAGTTCATTCGCCTTGCCCGGCAGACTCCCCTCTCCTGTGCGGAAATTATTAAGAGTATTGAGATGGACATCCGTCGCCTGAAGGACGGCTACGATGTGCTGGATAAGCTGTACGATGACAACGACCTGAACTGCGACAACTTTGCACAGGCTGTCCGGGAGTACCGTTGCAGTCGCGAGGTCATCACAGCGGTGGCAAACCTTTATCTGCGGCAGCAGATTATGCTTGATACTTACTGATACGATAACTACCAAAATGAAAGCGGAAGATTCCCGCTGTTTTAAATGAGAATCTTCCGCTTTTTATTCATGTTATTGCTGTGGGACTTTTTCCATCAGATCATCTATACTGCAATGCAGGACACGTGCCAAGCGCAGCAAGGTTTCCCCTTGCGCCTTGTTAATGTCTTTCTGGCGTTGCTCATATTGCTGGATGGTTCGCACTGGGATTTCTGCCTGCCGTGCCAGCTCAGATTGGCTCATTTCGGCCAATGTGCGCAGGCTTTTCAGGTTTGTCTCCGGCTTTGCTGCACGGTACAGTTCATTCATCTTATCCGCAAACTGGCGAACATCCATTTCATGGTAGGGCGTATACAACATCCGCACCTCAGAAATCGGCACAGCCTGCTCAATTTCAGAGAAGCGCAGCCCGGTATCCCACTGGTAATATGCGATAGCCCAGCCCGTCCAGTATTCGGGACTGCGGTCATACGCATAGGATGCCTTGCGGACGGGTTCTGGCTCCCCCGCCTGTTCCAGTACCCTGCGGGCAAGTTCCACACCGGAAGTGCCTGCCAAAATAGTGCTATCACCGAGTTCAAAGTGATGGGAAATCTCGCTCATCAAGAACCAGTTCCATACTGTTTCCAGCGGATACTGTAAATCATTGACCATGTAGTCCAGCATACGCGCAAGACATTTTTGTGCAGCGGTAAGATAATTTTTATCGTAAGCGTGGATCACTGGGCTTCATCTCCTCGTCAAGGATGGTTGTAATGTAAAGATCGCCCCTTTGGCGGCGGTTCCGCTCTACATCAAAGTATTGGCGGCGGGCGGTCTGGTCACGGAACGCTTTCTTCTTATACCATTCTTTGGCGTCTGCTGTATCATAGCCCATAAATTTCAGCTGCTCAAAGGCTTTTCGGCTTTTCAGCACAAATTGCTGGCCCAGCTTGCCAAGGCGCATAGCATTGCATAACTGGCGGTACGAAATTGCGCCGTTGATAAAGTCAGAAGCAAAGGAAAAGTAGCTGTCGTCGGCACGATAGCCGATAATGACATCTGCCGTCTTGTAGTCCAGATGAAAATTCTGCATGAGGTAATCCTTGGCTTCCGTCGCCAGTGGTGTAGACGCATCAAACTCACGGTTTTCAAGCAGGATCGTCAGCCAGTGCAGCATTGTATATTCTGGGGCATTCAAATCGAGAATCTTCAAACCGTCACATTCGATTTGATATTCATTTGCATACCCATTGTGGTCGATGCTTACGCCCCATTCCTTCGCCATGTTCGGGTTTTCGGTGCAGTAGAAGCCAACACCATAGTCATTATAGGGCTTTCCATAGCCATATTGGGGCTTTTCAATAATGTGATCCGAGCCGTGGTAAATTGTCTTTTTCATCAGACCATCTCCTTAGTGCAATTATACTCCCGCAGGAGTATAATTGCAAGCACGATATTGCTATCATAAAGAAGTCTACACAAAGCTCGCCGTTGACAACCACAAGATATAGTATTATAATAACCTCGTAAATGATTTTTATGCTATATAAGCATACGCTGTTATTTTTGTAATCGGTGCCGGTAGTAGATGGCATTGCGCTGAATTGGGCGCAGTGTCTCCTCTGCCGGCACTTTTTATATAGATATTTCCTGCTATCAGCAGAAAGGAGTGAACCAAGAATCAATCCGCATCCCGCATGGCCGCCGAACAGTGGCCGCACCTTGGGCTGCACCAAGTGTTCAGAACGGACACCTGATGCAGCCCTTTTTGTTTTGTGAAAGGACGGTAATCGACAATGAAATCTGACAATGCCATCCGGAACAGCACAAGCATCTTCGTGGGCATCATTGTAGCCATCGCCGCGTTTGTGCGCGGCGTGCTGCTGCTGCTGCCGCTTCTGCTTGTCGCCTGCTCCGTCTGGGGGCTGTATGTGCTGCAGCACCTGCGGGGCAGCCTCACGGCAGTCCCCAAGAAGAAAGCAAAGGCTCCCCGCCGCGCCAAGTTTGTGGTGCCGGACATCGAGGATGAACCTCTCAGCGACATTCTGCTGCTTCATGTGAACCAACGCGTCACCGCTGCACTTCGCACAGCAGGCAGCAACATCACATGGGAATGGGCCACCAAAGATCCGCTTGCCATCGTCAAAGAAGGCGGACGCTGCCTGATCCGCGTTCACGGGTTGGACGGTTTTGAGAGTGCCGAAGTCGTGCTGGACAAGCAGGCGCATCTGCGGTGCGAGTTGATCAGCACTGTACCGCTGCGCCCGAACCCCACAACAGCCTCACCCGAAAAGCCGCGCATCCCCGCCGAGACTCCCCCGCTGCCCGACCCGCGCATTTGGTACGAGACCGAGGGTCGCGCAGCGTTGGAGGGCATTGTGGCTGACCTCAGTTCTCGCGGGCATCACTCGATGACCGTGCAGGAGGACGGTCACATCCAGCTTGCGGACGGCAGCACATCGGTGCTCCCGGAGTTGCACGGTTTCCCACCTGTTGGATGCTGGGAAAAGCTGAAACAGGTCTTTGCAGGAGATGGGCTGGCCGCCGAGGAAACTTCCGGCAAGCTAGTTCTCTCGTGGTGAGGAGGTTTCACGTATGAAATCCGGTGTATCTTTACAGCAGATGCTTACCGAAGTGAAGCGGCAGAGCGAGTCCAAGGAGGACTACCTCATTGCCCCCAATCGCCTACGGATGGAATCCTACGGTAAAGAAATGTTTCTGCACCTGTCGGACGACAGCGGCACCGAGCTGATTGAGCCCATGACCATTACAGGCATTGCGCACCGCCAGATCGGCACGCACCTGCGTATTCCCGCCGCTTACTATGACCGTATGCGGGAGGAACGTCCTGACTTGCTGGCCTACAATGCTAACACATGGTTCAAGCAGGAAAACAGCCAGCGTATGCTTCGCACCTTGGACGGTTCCGCCCGCGCGTATTTGAGCAATCGCTATCGTCGCATCGACAATATCGACATTGCCGGAGTGACGCTGCCGATTCTCGGCGGGTTGCCTGACATCCGCTTTGAAAGCTGCCAAATCACCGAAAGCCGTATGTACATCAAGGCCGTGAATCCCCGCTTGCAGGCGGAGGTATCCCCCGGCGACATTGTGCAGGCCGGAGTTATCATCAGCAACAGCGAGGTCGGACTTGGTTCCGTCAGCATCCAGCCGCTGATCTATCGGCTGGTGTGCAGCAACGGTATGGTCGTGAATGAGGCAGCCGCCGCAACCATGTGGGGCGCGTTACCGACAGCGAAGAGAACTTCAGCGTCTACTCCCAAGCAACCTTGGACGCCGAGGACAAAGCCTTTGTCATGAAAATTCAGGACACCGTGCGCGCCGCCGTGGAAGAAGCGCGGTTTTCGCAAATCGTCGGCAAAATGCAGGAGGCAAAAGCCGCACAGATGGACACCCATGATGTGCCGGCTGTCGTCAAACTTGCGAGCAAAGAGTTTCATATTACCGACAGCGAGAGTACCGGCGTGTTGCAGCGACTGATCGAGTCCAACGATCTGACGCTGTACGGTTTATCCAACGCCGTGACCCGTCACAGCCAGGATGTGGAGAGTTATGACCGCGCCAGTGAACTGGAAAGCATTGGTTACAGTATTTTGACCATGCCAGCTCGGCAGTGGTCGAGAATCAACCGGGCAGCCGCTTGATGCTGCCCCACATACAGGAGGATTTTTTTATGTCTATGATGAATGCTAACGCCGCAGCTACCACCGCCATGACCGCCAACGAACCGCTGGATTTTGTGCTGCCCGAAATGGGCGATGCCGATTTCAGCAGCGAGGAACTTGCCGAGGATAGGGACGGCTTTACGATGTCCTTTCCCCGCATCAAGATTCCCGCAGGCGGCGTACTGCAGTTTGAATTGCCTACCGGCGACCCGCAGCACCCGGATTACAGCCCCACTCTCACCGGCGTGATTTTGTTCAACCACGCAAGCTGTGCCTACTGGCCGGAGGGCGATGAATACAGCGATGATGTGCCGCCGCTTTGCTCCTCGGTGGATGGCAAGCAGGGCTACGGTGAGCCCGGTGGTGTTTGTGAGGCTTGCGCGTTGAGCCAGTTTGGCAGTGCCAGCAACGGTCGCGGCAAAGCCTGCAAGAATATGCGGGTGCTGTATCTGCTGCGCAGTGGAGAGTTTATGCCGCTGGCAATCAACCTCTCGCCTACCAGCATCAGCCCGTTCCGCGAGTTCTTGAATCAGGGCTTTGTTTTCCGTAACCGTGCTACCTACGGCAGCCTTGTGGAGATTGGTCTGAAACGCCAGACAAACCCGGAGGGCAAGGATTACAGCGTTGCCACGTTCAAGCGGCTGGGTGACTTCCACGGTGACCAGCTTGCTTCCGTGCGCAAGTACGCCTTGAGCTTCCGTGAGCAGATTCGCGGCATGAACCGCCAGCGCATCGAAGCGAAGCGTGAACAGGATGATGGTCTTTGCGAGGTAGAGAACTACACTGTTGCCCCTGCGGTCACCGATGACAGTTTCTGCATCGGTGCCACAGTGAACGGCGACACACAGCCGCTGCCTGCGTGATAGTTTATGAAGGAGGTGCTTTATGCACGATATTCCGTTGAATGACACCCAGCGCATTTTTGCCGAGAAAAACCACAACCTTGTCTACAAGTTCCTGCACGAGAAGAATCTGCCTGCCAGCGAGTATTATGACATCGTCATTTTCGGCTACCTGCGGGCGGTGCAGCGGTATCTGACAGACCCGAATCTTGCAGGCTATTCCTTTGCCACGGTAGCGTGGCGGGCCATGGAGGGCGAAGTTGTCAATACCCACCGCACCGACAAGCGCCGTTTTCGCGTGATCCGTTTTGTTCGTCCTCGTCAGTCTTACACCGGGCATTTGACCCGGCGCTCTACGCCGACAGTCACTGATGAAGAAGCGCTGCGTGAAAGTGAGGTGGCACTGCTCCTGCATGCCCTCGCCAAGCGGGTAACGCCCCAGCAGATGGAGATCATCCGTCTGCGCACCAAGGGCTACCAGACGAACGAGATCGCGCAGATGCAGAATACCTCGCTGTACCATGTGAACACGCTGCTGAATAACGCGCGGTTCATCGTGGTGGAACTGTGCAGAGATGCTTAAAGGGAGGCAAGGACAGAATGAAAAAGCGGAAGCTGGAACTTTACATTACCGGCAAACTCATGTCCGCACTGATGGTGGGCAGACCCGCCATCTTCAGTACGGGCGGCGAGATGTACCATACGGCTCCTGTAGTGAAGATTCACGAAAACGAAACGCAGGAGATTCACTTTGAAACATCCACCACCCACTACTACATCAAGCCCCGCCCTTTTGTACTCGCGGTCCTCAACCCGCGCCGACAAACGCTGGCCGCGTGTGCGTAAAGGGGTGAATGTTCGTAGGATGATTTAATTATAGCCGTGGCGGTGTTTTGCTGCCACGGCTTCTTTTGACGGAATAAGAGGTGAAATTGACTATGTATGAAGAAAAAGTACGCAAATTCAAGTGTTATTACTGCCCGGACTGCAACCTCTACGCCGGGTCTGAAACGAAAACGATTCATGGCCGGCGCATGAAACCGAACACAAAATACTGCACCGGCGGCAAAAAGATCATCATCTTTCGCTCTGATGACCCCAAGGTAAATGTACCGAAATGGTGTCCTAAGCGGCGTGTGCCGCCCACATTGCGGATTTACCACTTCCGTTCACCGGAAATCGAGGCAGGAGAGAGCATGCTTGCGGCCAACGGGATTTCGTTTTTCCCATACCCCAGCCGCTATGCAGTGCGGTATGAGGGAGAGTCACCCTATACGGCGATGGATTTTGCAAGGCAAATTAAAAAGCGTCCTCTCGCGGAACTACTCTCTATGCAGCTATTGCTCTATGAGATTCTGGAAGTCGACGATGGTATCCGCCCGTACTGTTTCCTTGTAGAACGTCTCGGTCACGTGCGGTGCATCCGCTTCAAAAGTAACATCGCACGCGAAAGTAAGTATGAAGAGTCTGGCGGCAAAGCGATTTGATTCTATGGAATCATGCAGATGTTCCGTTCACAGTCACCTGTAAAAGCGTCAAATCAAGCTATCGCAGTACGTTTATTGCTTGCCTCAAGCCTATAAATGCGCTCTTTTGACAAAAATCTCCGTCACATCATAAGTGGCGGAGATTTTCTATTATCGATTCACATCAAAAATTTCGATGCAGTGTGCAAACAATACGCACTGCTCTTGATACAAATCCTCGTCGAATATACCGTTTACTACGGAATATTTTCGCAAAAGATTTTTGTACCGGACAAACAGTTCCTCAAAAGCCGATGTACTTCCCAATTTCGCTGAGAGTAACAGTTCCATAAAAGTCATTTTACATCCCCCATTTCGGCTCTCAGCTTTTTAATGCTTCTATAATAGGCAGATGCCACTCCTTTTTCTTTGAGTCCTGTTTCTTGAGCAATTTCCTTAAAGGGCTTCCCTTTTAGGGCATACTCTGTAACAACAAACCTCTCTTTGAGACTTAATTGCTGCATAGCAGCCATCAGTTTTTCATTTTGCGGCTCCATTCTGCTCCACATATCATACCCGGCGGTTCTAAATTCGGATTGTTCTGCCTCCTTTTTAGTTCGGTTTTCTTTTTCGTTATCTCTCTGCTTTTTTTTATGTAGGATTGGCGTTTTCGTTTTACTGCCAAAACCACATAAGCAGTAAATTGGTTTTGGCATATATCATCTTTGGATATGCCATCGTTCCTTTTTATCATTTCTGTACTCCCATCATTTTTTCTTCGATGGGAATACTGGTGGTGAACGACAGCGACAAAGAATCTTGTCGAATTGAAAATTGACACGCACAATTTCTTCGGTATATGTCCACCCGTATGGAGGATGTACCGTCAGAGTTCGCATATGGCAGTGGCAATTCCATTTTGCTTTTTGTATGGAATTGCCAGAGCTATTCATTCGACAATCTCATCATGCGGTTCTCCGTATAGAAGAAAAACCTATTAGGTCATAGGCAATGTAGCATAACCGCACTTTGAGAAAAGAGGCTTCAAGGCACTTTTCATTTTTTGAATTTGTTGTGTACCTTCAAATGAAAAAAACAAGGAGAGGCTTCCAAGGAAACCTCTCCTTAACTGGTATTAAGGGCTATGTCAGAATTTTTCCGGCAGAATATTACCCGCCGTTTGACATGCGAATTACGTGAATGTTTTTAGTGATCTTCTTTCGCAGCCGGCTTTTTCATTTCTTCCGGGCGAGTAGGCTGAAACATACCCCACTGCGAATCCGGCGGCCATCCGTAGCGTTCACGATGAACAACTACCTGTGCCATTTCATGGGCAAGATGCTGTGTAAAGGTTTCTTTTGATGCCATAATTATTACCCCTTTCGTCCTTATATTTAAAATTTTTATCAATAGAATGCTTTATTGCATTCCAAAGCCGTGCTTAGAAATCAATAGTGCGACCGCAACAGCCAAAATCGCAGAAGTCACTCTATATGCTATCGGTTCTCTAAAAAATAGCAATAGGCACGCCGAAAGCATAGCGATTGCTAATCTTAATTTCACTTCTTTGCGTACAGCAACAAGTTCTTCCGCGTTCAAATGAAGGGCAGCATTATTTGCTGGTGCTAATCTTAAAATCAAGATAGAAGCAGCAGCGAGACAAATGAAATTTGATACCGGATGCAATCTCTTTGCAAACTCTAGTGACACGATCATTGTAAATGTTGAACCTAAAAGGCATCCCGTCGGCGTTTTAGCATGGTATCCACCTGTACGCATACGAATGAAGCGGAAGACCAGCAGAAAAAGGAAAGTGCTCCCCCATCCGTCAAAAAATGCACCCACTGGAAGCAGAAGAAGAAATGTAACCATTCCCATTAGGCGGCGCATCAAACCATATTGCAGCCAAGCAATCTGATCTGGTTCGATATAGTGCTTTTGTAAACAAAAAGCCGCTATCCTTGCCGCCAATGCTTCCATTTACGTCAACTCCTTACGCTGTTCATTTTATCAGCAGAAAATGATTACCGCCACAAAAATGTCACAAACGCAAAAAATATGACATAAACGCAAAATTTGAAAGATGGAGAAGCACTCAGTACAAAATCTCAGCAATCAGCGAGTGATCAATTCCGTTTCCTCGGTTGTTGGTTTCGGAGCATTTTTGTGTCCTTGAGATCTTCTTTTCTTGGTTCGAATGTACGCTGTCAAGTCCATAAGCAATTGCACTTGCTCTGGGCTTAATTCCTTAAGCGATAGGACATTACATTTCTCACCGCTTGTCAAATAATCCAACGAAACATTTAGAACGTCTGCCAGTGCAGCTGCCTCCGTCAGTCGCGGAACGGCAAGATCACTTTCGTATTTCCCCAGCACTGAATCTGAAAGTCGCAGGTTCGGATCAAACCCTTTTGCACGTTCAACCACCATCTGCTGCGTAAGATTTTTGTCTTTTCGCAGTTTTAACAGGCGTGGCCCAAAATCATACAACATAAGCGTTTTACCCTCCTTGCACAATATAAATATTTTACAATTCGGCGCCGTTTTAATTATGGAATCCGCTTGATTAAATTCCACAAACGTGGTATATAAAAAGAAATCTATTGACAAAACCCGGAGGATTCGTTATTTTGAAAACATACCCCAAACAAAAGATTGGCAGTCGAGCCTATATAGGAGAGAGTATGGTCAAGATTCTTATTTGTGACGATGATCAAACATTCGCACAGTCAATGTTCAAAAGGATCCTATCATTGCCGGCCTATTCCAGCAAATCCATGAAATTGAGCTGCTTAACTGATATTGCTGAAATGAGTGCTGACACTATCGCGCAATATGACATTCTATTTCTCGATATCGACCTCGGTAAAGAAAGCGGGATTGATCTTGCAAGAAAGATGCGCAAGATGAATCCGGAAGCTGTATTGATTTTCGTGACAAATTTCAGCGAATATGCCCCTGAAGGGTATGAAGTGGATGCCTTTCGCTATCTTGCCAAATCCGAGTTGGAAAAGAAGCTGCCTACATATTTTGAAGATGCACTGGCAATGTGCCGCACCCGTCAGCGAAAAGTAGAGATTCTCTGTGAGGGTGAGAGTGTGCCTATCCCGGTCCAATCTCTTGCATGGATAGAAAGTCAGGGACGCGAGCAGTATCTCCATTTGGTAGGCGGATGCCGTGAGCAGCTAATTACCCGATTAACTATGGCACAGCTTGAGGATCTGCTTGTCCCTCATGGATTTTTACGTATCCACAAGAGTTATCTTGTAAATATGGCGTATCTACAGTCTTTTCAAAGTACAAGTGCCGTTCTCACAATCGGTCAAACACTTCCTGTGGGGGCTCGTAGTTATCGCGACAATAAGCAAAAATTTGTAAGATGGCAGGCGCAGCAACTATGGTAGTAGTCTGGGGTAATATACTTAGCCTTTGGGGCAATGTTTTTGCGATAGCCGTAGATATTCTTGTATTTGATGCTTTTTTCCCTCACAACGATAATAGAAAAAAGCGTTGGTCATATATTTTACTATTTTGCCTGATTTTTACATTTCTCTCTATCCTCATTGGCACAAAACTCGGATATACATTCAAAATGTTACAAGAGATTGCGCTAATATATGTGTTATGTGTTTTTCTATATCAAAGCCGTTGGGATCGACGCTTCTTTATTGTCGTAACTGTTTATTCTGTTTTATTCTCCTACAGTCACTGGTTTGAGTCCTTTTGCCTATATGCTGGAAATTTGGACTACGAAGAATATATATGGAATGTTCCTCTATACTCCGTGCTATTCTTCGTTCGCGGGTTTATTTCCCTATTTGTTGCACTGATTATTAAAAAATATCATCATCCTCTACACGCAAGGACTCGTGCAAGCACTTGGGTTCCCTTATCGGCTGTCTTCCCTGTTTGCACACTGCTTGTGCTCAGGCAGGTATATATCTACCCGGAAGAACAACATGTATGGCAGATTTGTTTATTGATTCTCGATCTTGTTGATATTGCTGCATTGATTTTATTGGACTATCTTGAAGAAAACGCGGAAAATCGCGAGAAGCTGATTGCTGCCAACGAACGCGCCCACGTTCAGGACGAAAACATTCAGGCTTTGAGTCAGGCGTATGCAGGGCAAAGAAAAATGACGCACGACTTCCGAGCCAACCTTTCGACTTTATCTGAATTGTTGGAAAGTGAACGTGTTGACGATGCCAAGGAATTCCTTTCCGAGTTGAATGTGCGCCAAAGTGAGCGGATTTTGCTTGTCAACAGCCATAATGCTGCTATTGATGCGGTTCTAAACCAAAAGGGATATATTGGGAAGAAGCAAGGCATTGATATGCGGTTTCGTGTCAATGATCTTTCCGCGCTGAGGCTTCCTCGTGTAGATGTGACTATTGTGCTGGGCAATTTGATTGATAATGCCATGGAAGCTTGTGCAGGCTTGTCCGACCCAAACCGCTGGGTCAGTATTCAGATCCTTTACAGCGAGAATATGCTTTCTATTTTAATTATCAATCCCAGTAATATCGTTCAGATCAATGACGGTCATATTCCTACAACCAAGCAAGATCCCTTGCTTCATGGCTTCGGCATTGGGAACGTCAAAGACATTTTAGAAAAGTACCACGCCGAGTACCTTTTCACTTATGATGACGGACGATTTATTTTTAGCGCCGACTGGCCGGATATATCTGAATCACCTGTAAACACATCAATTCTCTCATAATCAATATTGCTTTTTAATCCTCTGTGCAGAACAACTCGCACAGAGGATTTTTGCATTCATGCACATTTTTTTGCGTATACGCAGGTTTAGTGGACTTTTGTAGAAAACTGTGCTATTTTGATGCCAAGATAATGCACAAGTTACAACCGTTTCCTACTCCGTATTAGGCATCGGCGCGCAGATGCTGAAATATCGTCCGAACATCAACCCTATTAAATCCATTAGATTGGAGGCTTATTAAATGTCAATACTGAGAAAACGTATTTCTGCGATCCTGCTCTCCCTTGCAATGGTAACAGCCGTAGCGTTGCCTACATTTGCGGACGACACCCAATCATATACTCCGATGCAGATAAGTGCGGAATCTGAAGCTTTCCCGCAGGCTTACATTGAAATTGAAAACGGCACCACACTTATGGCTCGAGACGGAACGACTCATTTGAGCGGTGCCTCTGTAACCGTTTATTATGAAGAGCATTACAAGTATGACTCTCAGGGTAATTTGTTTATTACTGACAGTCGCTTACTATCTGAAGATGAAGTTAATGCCATCGGGAAAGAAAACTTTGACGAAGGTGCTCCATCCCTAACAAGAGAAGTGTCCAACACTAGAGGTAAGTTGACGATTCGCATGGATGGTTCCTATTCTACATCTGGCAATTCCCTAACGGCATTTTTTTCCGCAATGGGCAATTGGAGTGGCACTGGATCAGATCCGTCAGCCTGTCCTTCCAGTGGTGCAGATGTAGCTGGTTTTCATTGGGGTGGAAATATTAGCACCGGTGAGACTACCGCTCGAGGTGAATATGGTGACAATTCTTCTGCAACGGTAACTCTTGCTGGTGGGACCTCTAACGAAGCGATTGCTTGGTATTTCACTGAGAAAGAGGCTTTTAAATATATCAAAAATGTCTTTTTTAATCTCAATATGTCAAAAAGCAGTTTAACTGGAAACGGAAACACTACTGAGTTGTATTTCACCTATATCCATACATATCAAAGTTATAATGTTACCGGCAGTATATCCGCTAGTGGTGCAGGAATTTCGATTAGTAATGTTGCCAATCAATGGCCGCTTTCCGTTCGGCTGTATGGCATTCCCTACTAACTAAAAGACGTTATCAATTTTCATGCGCATAACAAAAAAGATTGTGAAGAATGCAATTATATTCTTATTCATACTGGTAGCTATCTGTATCGCCTATCGCATGTTTGTGGCATATGAGATGCATTGCACACCTGATCGCGCATTGTCGAACATATCGCAAGGTGACATTATCTACCAGTATAACTATCACCAATATTTAATTGCATTCACCTGTGATAAGGTTGGTAATATATTTTGCCATATCCTAAAGAGGACCTCCATATCTAATTTGGTTTGGTACACAATTGTAAAATCGGAAGGTCCACACAAACCGTGGCCTAATCCAGATGCTGGGCGCGATGAACAGTTACCGGTATACCTTACAATGACGCTCTTTCCATCTGCTGATGATTATCGAACAACCCAACCACTATATTTGTATTATGGAGAAATCTTTGGCGAGGCTGTCGAATCATTCACGATCAATGGCATACCTTGCTATTTAGGCACTCCCACATGGCCAGAATCAGTTACAATCGCTTTCCCATCGTCTGCAGAGGCCAAACTATTTATCCTTGTTGCTCCCGAAATTTCTTGGCCACCAAGTTATTCTATTAATGATAGGTGTTCCGGATGAAGTATTATAAAAATCTGTCCATCAATGAAAGTGATTTCTCCGTTCAAAAGCAAGGCCGCTGCATTCATCTGACAGCCATAGAATACCAACTATTCCTTACGCTGCTTGACCATTCCGGGTACATCTGCTCCCGAAACTTTCTACTAGCATCTGCATGGCATATCACAGTGCCGATCCAGACGAGGACGGTCGATGTGCATATCGCAAAACTGCGGGAGAAGTTGGATTTAGGCCCGGATGATTTGAAGACCGTAATGGGACGAGGGTATACGCTTTCTATGCAAAAAAGCTGTGGAACAAGTCGTTCATTAGGAGAGTCACTTTATTCTGATCGCTGACAATGGCCTTTAATCCTCTGTGCAGGACAACTCGCACAAGGGGATTTTTGCGTTCATGCACATTTTTTTGCGTATACGCAGGTTTAGTGGACTTTTGTAGAAAACTGTGCTATTTTGATGCCAAGATAATGCACAAGTTACAACCGTTTCCTACTCCGTATTAGGCATCGGCGCGCAGATGCTGAAATATCGTCCGAACATCAACTCTATTAAATCCATTAGATTGGAGGCTTATCAAATGCCAACGATGTAGAAACGCATCCCCATGTTCCTGCTTGCCCTCGCAATGATGGTGGCAATGGCGCTGCCCACGTTCGCGGCATCACCTCCTTACAGCGCGCGTGTTTGGATTTACAACTGCGAAAATTCAATGCCCAACTTGAATGCAGCCTGTGAGTCTCAGCCGACCGACCATACAAACGTCACCATGTGGTCAAACACCAATTCCGACACCCAACGTTGGGATTTGCGTGCTATTGACACCACCAAAAACCTCTGCTACATCCGCAATTACGCCAATACCCAATATGCCCTAAACATCTATCGCGTAAACAATAACTGTGATTTGTTCCCCTTTGCAAACAACAGTGCTGATGACTGCACAATTAAATGTGTTGATGAGGGTAGTAGTCGCTTTGGTATTGTCCTTCCTGCATACGCGTTGTGCTTAACACCTACCGGATTTACTAATGGTAGCAACGTAAACTGGCAGTCCTCCACTGGGGAGACCAAACAGTTGTGGCGCATTTTTACTAATCGCTAATCTATCACAACTTCTATTTATAGTAAAAGCATTCTTATTTCCGTTCGAAAAGCAATAGTGCTTCTATAATATCGTAAATAGAAGCCACCCTAAAGCGATGCCATATCAAATTATCAACTACCTCCGCTAGCAGAAGCCGAACTTTTTTGCCCTGCTGCAAATCGTTTTTTGAAATGATTTTGGGATTGATCTTTTGGTATGGCTTTTTCCCATTGCATTTCACTTATTTCGCCCATCTACTATGATTAAATTGCTCATCCTCTATATTTCTCATCAAAACAAAGGAGAACAAATTGCTGTAGAAAGGACATTCCACTCTCATGAATACATTTAATAAGGCATCAAAAATCACTGTCACCATTTTATTGCTAGCACTGGCATTATCACTTGGTGCTTGTTCTTCCTCACAAAATAGCGTTTCACCAAAAGATGATTCTGTTACTTCCTCCCCCATTTCTGAAAGCGAGACTCTTCCAGCTGCCGAATCGCAACAGGGGGGTAATTTGTCCCTAATCACAGATCCATATGGAGGAATTTTCCGTAATGGAGCAGGAACGTCATTTGGTTATTATGAAATAATGAGTGCTCAGAATAACTCTCTCAATATTCTTTACACCGACTATGCTACTGATATTCGTACATATTTATGTGCTGATCCAGATTGCACACATAATAGCGATACATGCACCAGTTGGTTTTCTTTTTTAGGAAGCGCTTATCCCTTCACATCTGCTGATGGATCCAAAATTTATCTTGTTACAACTGGATATGCGGACAATGCTGGTTCCATTTCTGATGAGCAAAATTATGGAACGATTTACCAATTCGATGCAAATGGTGCAAATAGAAAAGTACTATATCGATTGCAGAGTAATGAAGAATTTTATGGTACAGCTGCCTCAGATGGCGAAAAATTATATGTAAGTATCCAAGTGGTTGATTCAAACACGAGTTCAAGTCATTGGGAAGTACGTTGTCTCGACCTTAGCAACGGTGAATCCAGTGTTATCTATACAACTGACCAATATGGAGAGCGCATTTTTGGTGCTTACGCTAACAATCTCGTTATAGAGGAGGTCACCGATACTAATAGAAGCTACTATACTCTCGATGTCATTACAAAGCAGAAAAGCGCCCCCATATACTCTTATAACTATAATGATGAGACGCGAACCGAACTTGTAAATAGCAAATATGTATATAGTCTTCGCTATGATCATGAAGATCTATTTTCTCTATTCAGCATAGATTTAGATACCGGCGTGGAAAAATGCATTGCTTCCAATATAGTTATATACAACACTGATTCGACAAACTTATCTGGTTTCTTTGATAATCATGCCATCATTGAGACTTCTGACACTCGGGACACATCAAACATTTCACATATACAATATAATATTGACCTGTCAACTGGTGACTGCGTCACTAATACCCTTCAGTATACTGTTGACGGCGATGAAAAAAATGTCTATATTTTAGCTGAAACAAGCGATGCTTTTCTTGTCCGTAATGGGGTAGAAGAGAAAGAAATTACCGTTGTTGACAACACCGGTGTACCCAGTAGCTTAATGGCTTCTATCCCTCAATATGCTCTTATTCAAAAAAGCGATTATTGGAATGGTGTCTCGGCTTATACCCCTATCAATGACGCTTTGTAAAAAACTCATGTACCATTATTTCCGTTTTTAATGATTTGTAATACCAAGGAGCTGTATGGTTTCGTTAAAAATCAGCGATCTAAGGAAGACATTCTTCACGCCCACAAAACTATCCCATCCTAAAAGCCGCTCAATCAACAAGAAAGCGTTAGCTGGAATTTCGATTGAACTTAATTCTGGTCTTTATGGTCTCCTCGGCCCTAATGGTGCGGGAAAATCCACCTTGATTCATATCATAACTGGCAGTCTTGCCCCAGATTCCGGAGAGGTTCTCTGGTGCGGCAAGCCAGCAATGGGTATAGGCTTCCGCCGCATTCTTGGCTATATGCCGCAGCAGCAGGGACTGTACGACAGCTATACCGGGCGGCGTTTTCTCGCCTACATGGCCGCCTTGAAAGAAATTCCTCGAAAAGCTGTTGCAGCCGAGGTGGATCGCGTAGTAGCCGCTGTAAATTTGACCGCTGAGTTGGACAAGCGCCTTTCTGCCTATTCCGGCGGTATGAAGCAGCGCCTGCTGTTGGCATCCGCTCTGCTTGGAGATCCAAAGCTGTTGATTTTAGACGAACCAACGGCAGGTCTTGACCCGAAAGAGCGCGTCCGTCTGCGCGAACTGCTGGCAGATATGGCCAAGGATAGAATCATCCTTGTGGCAACGCATGTTGTTTCGGATGTAGAAACAGTGGCAACCAAAGTTATCCTTCTGCGTGCCGGCAAGATTGTGGATGCTGCACCTGTGCCGGAGCTTATTGAAAAATACGCTCCCGGCCAAGGGCTGGAAGATGTGTACCTGAACGTGTTTGGTGAGGGAGACGGTAAATGAGCCTGTTTTTTGCTGAACTCCGCAAAGTCTGGGGCGGCAGAGTATTCCCTGCCCTGCTGGCTATACTGGCGGCTGCCAATCTCCTACTGCTGTGGATGGGTACCCGCCCCACAGCCAAACAGCCTCCTGCATCAGCCTATCGCGCAGTAGGTACCGAACTTTCCGATAAAACTATGGAAGAAAAAGGGATCTACCTTCACGACAAATACACTGAGATAGAAAGCCTTGTGAAAATCGGGCAGTATTATCGGGAACAGGCTTACGGCGGTTATGGGCTCACTCAGTATCGGCAGGACAACGCCGCTATGTTCGATGCCTATGAACAAGAGTACACAGATAAGACCTATACTCTGTTCACGGATAACTTGAACACAGAGTACCGCCTGTTCAGCCAGCTGCAAAGCGAATATGACACCGTGGCGGCCTACAGCGACTTTCTGGATGGCGTTCAGACCAAGGCATCCCAACTGTCCGGCATCTCGATTTTTCAAAATGACCGTACCGGGTACGATTTGAAAAACATCGAATTGACCGCACAGGTTTACGCCGGACTAACCGAGACACCCATAGATTATTACCCGCAGAAAGGTCTGTACACGGCCATCAGCTATGCGTTCACCGACCTTATCCTGCTGGCATCTATGCTCTTGCTTGCTTTGATTCTTGTGCGCCAAGAGCGCGACAGCGGCTTGTTGAGTTTGATTCGCAGTCTTCCCGGTGGGCGACTGAAAACGGCCATTGCAAAGCTGGCGGCATTTGCTGTCAGCTTATTGGTCGTTCTGGCGGTGCTGTATGGGGTCAATCTCGCATATTGCTCGGCATCGTTCAGCTTGGGACCTATGAATCGCACGATTCAAAGTGTTCCCGCATTGATGCGCTGCACAATGCAGATTACAGTTGGGCAATACCTGCTTCGGTTTTTGCTTGCAAAATGGGCCGGTGCGTTTGTGATGGGGCTGTGGGTCATGCTGGCCGCCCTTATTGCCAAACGCGCTGCGACCGGCTGGATTGGCGCATTGGCACTGCCTTTGGCGATGTATGGCATCCGTGCTGCGATTCCTGCCACGAGCCATTTGAATGTCATAAAGTATGCCAATATGGTAAGCC
>OODK01000642.1_pt1 | contig 28574 bp, 21 predicted proteins | sample 1671371 | NCBI WGS metagenome assembly OODK01 (sample SAMN06348150, study PRJEB24527) | human gut metagenome | biome: human gut; feature: ankylosing spondylitis patient; material: feces | host: Homo sapiens | place: China | collected 2015-10 | reverse complement strand
ACATATTCTGTACTTGCTGCGAATAGGTCATAATCATACTCTCCTTTTGACAAATGTCGCTTGGCGGGAACACGGCTGCGCCCTGCCGGCACAGCTCGCCCTCCCGTTTTGCATCGGCTGCGCGGGCCGCTCTCTCTTTCGGCCGCACAGCACTACCACGCATGATTTTATTATAGAGAATGCGCGCGCATTTTGCAAGACATTTCCGCCAAAAATCCGCAATTCTCTTTCTGGTCATTTCCATCTAACCGTCAATTCGTCCGCTTTCCGCCGGGCATTTGTCATTTTTCTGTCAATTCTGTCAGCAGGTCCGGTCCATGCCCTGCTGTCCGCGCCCAGCAGACGGTTCCACCGGCCGCAAGGCCCGGATGCAGGCAAAGCCGGCCCCGGCGGCTGCCACAGCCATCCAGTGTCGACCGGCTTCCAGCCCGAAGAAATTGGCTGCAAACGGAAAGGCAAGGCTGCCCACGCTCTGCCCCAGCGCCAGAAAGCCATAGTTGACCCCCGCATGGGGGAAGCCGAACAGGTCGGTGGAAAGGGCCGGCAGAACCGCCGCCAGCGCCGAGTAGCAGAAGGTGAGGCCCGCATAGCAGGCCACCACGCCCCAGCCCTGTGCAAAGGCAAACCCCGCCGACAGCCCGGCAGACACCGCAAACAGCAGCATGTCGGTGGGGCGGCGGCCGATTCGGTCACTGAGCAGGGGCATCAGCAGGCGGCCTGCCGCACTGCCCACGCTGCCCAGTACCACGCTCCATAGCGCCGCCTGCTCCTCCAACCCGCGCTCCATGCCCAGCTTTAAAATAATGGGGCTGAACAGCAGCACTGCGGGGGTAGAAAAGCACACCGCTCCGGCGCACAGCCAGTACTGCTTTGTGCGCAGCATCTGCTGCGGGGCAAGGTCAATGGTGTTTTTGCCGTTCTCCTGCGGTTTTTGGGTCTGCCCGGTCTGCGGCGGGTCCTGCAAAAGCAGACTGCCCACAAGGCATACCGGCAGGGTGACCGCCCCCAGCGCCCAGAAGGCCCCCCGGATGCCCTGCACGACCCAAAATCCCCGCACTGCCGTGCGCACGAATACGGTGAGGAAGGCACCGCTCAGGCCCACCGCCCCGCCGATGACGCCGGTGGCCAGTCCTTTGCGGTCGGCGTACCACTTCTGGGCGCAGGACTGGATGGACGGATACAAAAACGCCGTGCCCAGCCCCGCCGGGATGCTGAACGCCAGAAAGAACGCCTCTGCGCTGCCCGGCGGCAGCAGGCCCGCCGCAAAAAAGCCGCCGCAGAGCAGGGCGGTGCCCCACAGGCCCGCGCAGCGGGGGCCGTGCCTGTCCTGCAGGAAGCCGCCCAGAACGCACCCCACACCGAAGGCCGCGATGAGGATGCCAAACGCATACCCCGCCCCCTGCTCCGACAGGCCGTATTCCTCCATGACCGGCTGCTGGAACACGCCCCACGCCGCCGGAAGCCCCGTGAGCACCTGAATGGCGGCCCCGGCGGCAAGGATCGTCCACGGGTGTTTTGCTGCAAACTGCTGTTTCATCGTTTCACCTCAAAATCCGTGCAATTTGCGATAGTGTGCCCATTCGGATTGACAATCCGGCAGTTTCCTTTATAATATGATGTACTGGAAACAATTCAATTGACATATAGAGAGGTATTGCAACCATGAAAACACAGGCATTGAAGGGCATGCGCGACCTGCTGCCCGCCGAGCAGACCCTGCGCGACTACATCCAGGGCAAGATCCTGGAGACCTACCGTGCGTCCGGCTTTGAGCGCATCTCCACCCCTATGCTGGAGGACATGGAAAATCTGGACAAGTCCGACGGCGGCGACAACCTGAACCTGATCTTCAAGGTGCTCAAGCGCGGCGACAAGCTCACCGCCGCCCTGAACACCGGCGACCCCAAGCAGCTCTCCGACATGGGCCTGCGCTACGACCTCACCCTGCCCCTGAGCCGCTACTATGCCGCCAACAAGGACAAGTTGCCCAGCCCCTTCAAGGTGATCCAGACCGACCGCGTGTTCCGTGCCGAGCGCCCCCAGAAGGGCCGTCTGCGCGAGTTCGTGCAGTGCGACATCGACATTCTGGGCGACAGCTCCCCCAACGCCGAGGTGGAGCTGATCGACGTGACCACCCGCGCTTTGCTGAACATCGGCTTCACCGGCTTCACGGTGAACATCAACGACCGCCGCATCCTGCGCGGCATGCTGGAGAGCATGGGCTTTGCCGCCGATACGCTGGATTCCGTCTGCATCACCTTTGACAAGATGGACAAGATCGGTGCTGACGGCGTGAAGGCCGAGCTGACCGAAAAGCAGCTGCCGGAAGCCGCCATCAACGCACTGGCCGATTTCATCGCCGCCGGTGAGGTGACGCTGGACGCCGTGGCTGCCCGCTGCGCCGACCCCGCCATCGCCGATGACCTGAAGTACGTTCTGGCCACCGCCAATGCGCTGGCTGCCGGCCGCTATCAGGTGGCCTACTGCCCCAGCCTGGTGCGCGGTCAGGGCTACTACACCGGCATGGTGTTCGAGATCACCTGCCCGCAGTTCAGCGGTGCCGTGGCCGGCGGCGGCCGCTACGACAACATGGTGGGCAAGTTCCTGGGCACCCAGGTGCCTGCCGTGGGCTTCTCCATCGGTTTCGAGCGCGTGTGCGGCATCCTGCTGGAACAGGGGTATCAGATCCCCGGTGCCAAGCAGAAGATCGCCCTGCTGTACGGCAAGGACGCCGACTTCCCCGCCGTGCTGAGCAAGGCCGCCGCCCTGCGTGACACCTACAACGTCACCGTGCTGCAGCAGGCCAAGAAGCTGGGCAAGCAGCTGGGCCAGCTGGAGGCCGCCGGGTTTGCCGGTGCCGCCTTCATGGACAAGGACGAAGTCAAAATTTTTGCACAGCAGTAACCACAAAACGCAGACAGGCCCCCGCACAAAACCGTGCGGGGGCCTGTTTTTTACTTCGTCATCAAATGGTGAACTGCACCACGCAGAAAGCAGCGTAGATGCACAGCAGCGCAATGCCCTGCGGGCGGCTGAGCTTGCCCTTGAGCAGGGCGGGCACCGTCAGCAGCAGCATGACCGCAAACATCACCGGAATATCCATCACCAGCGAGGCGTTCATGCCAGCAATGGTGGAGTTCTGCGGGATGGTAAAGGGGGCCAGCGCGACCGACACGCCGCTCACCAGCACCAGATTGAACACGTTGGCACCGATGACGTTGCCCAGCGACAGCGCCCCGTGGCCCTTGGCCAGCGAGGTGATGGCCGTGACCAGCTCCGGCAGCGAGGTACCCAGTGCCACAAAGGTCAGAGCAATGACCGACTCCGGCACGCCCAGTGCCTGTGCAATGAGGGTGCCGTTGTCCACCAGCAGGTCCGCGCCCACCGCGATGAGCACCGCGCCCACCGCCAGCAGGCCCAGTTCCTTGGCAAAGGAAGCGTTTTCTTCCGGCTCTTCCTCTTCTTCCGGGGCGTGGGCATTCTTCATGGCCATCACGTTGCAGACGATGTAGGCCACGAACATGGCCAGCAGGATGATGCCCACTGGCCGGGTGAAGGAGCCGGTGGTGTAGGCCACACCGGCGTAGAAGGCTGCCGCCACAAAGAAGAACAGCACCGGGGTGCGCAGGCTCTTGGGGTCCACCTTGCCCGGCTTGGCCACAATGGGAATGGCCGCAATGAGGGCGGAATTGCAGATGACCGAACCAATGGCGTTGCCGTAGGCGATCTCGCCGTGACCGGTGAGAGCCGAGGTGGTAGACACCATCACCTCCGGCAGGGTGGTGCCGATAGACACCACCGTGGCACCGATGAGCAGCTCCGGCACATGGAAGCGGCGGGCAATGCCGGTGGCACCGTCCACAAACCAGTCACCGCCCTTGATCAGGCACAACAGGCCCACGATGAACAGCAAAACAGGTATAAGCATGTTTTTTCTCCTTTTTGATCGTTCCTTGGCCCGGCTCCGGGAACGGGAGTCTCTCAGCCGGGCAAAAAAGAAAAGACTCCTATTACAGGGTACGCATACTACGTCCTTGTAATAAAAGTCTCAAGCATCCGGTACTGCATCGGGCATTTCTGCCGGGTTGTCGCTGCAGCACAGCGCATCATCTCTTGCGGGATATACGCCCTTTACTCCCTTTTATCTTTGCATATTATACCTGTTTCAACGGCAAAGCGCAAGGGGAAACCTGCAAATTTCACCCGGCCTTTTCCACTTTTTTCGCGTTGGGATAGATGCGTTCCATGCGGGCATTGTCGAAATGGGCGTCCAGATAGGTCTCCACGGCATTGGCAGCTGGCACCCCGCTGGTGCGGGCGTCGTAACGGGCCAGCGCCAGCGAGCTGGTGACCATGTTCACCGCCATGAACACCGCCAGCAGCACGGTCATCCACGGCCGCACCCGGCTGCGCAGACGGGTCATGCACTTCATGACCACCGGGTAGCCGTAGCGCATCCACACCACGGCCGCCATGCCCCAGAAGAAGCAGTACAGCAGGTTGATGCGCCCGCCCAGATTGAATTTGAATTTGCTGTAATCCCAGAACACCGTGCCGAACAACAGCTCGGTCACGGCGCTGCACACATACTCGTACACGCCGCCCATCACCGTGCCGAACACAAACAGGTAGCGGTCGCTCTTGTCCTGATTCTGGCGCAGCAGCACGGTGGTCAGGGCCAGAGCCAGGCCCCACACCACGCTGAACGGCCCCCACACCAGACTGGAACGGCTCATCCAGACGCCTGCCGTCAGGCGGCAGAACACTGTTTCCACCAGGTCACCCAGAAACGCGCCCACCACGAACAGCCACAGCAGGTCGGCGGCGCTCAGGGGCGTTTCGCCGTTCTGAGCAATGGTCGGTTCCTGCCGGGCCGCCGCCGGGTAGGCCCGCTGGATGCGCTTTTCCACATACAGGGCAATGCGGCGGCGCAGGCCGTCGGAGCTTTCACCCAGCCGCTGGTTCAGCTGTTCCAGCACCGGGTGTTTGGCCGCATAGCGCCCCACCAGCACGGCCGAACCGATCTGGTCCAGCGCTGCCACGATGACCGCCGCCCACACCAGCGGGTGCAGCAGCCAGCTCGGGATGGCCTGGCACAGCCGCAGCAGCAGGCCATTGAGCCACAGCACGCTGGCAGTGCCCAGCACGCCCCACAGCAGCGAATACTGCAGGCAGACATAGCCGTTCAGGTTGAAGCGCTTACCGGAGTAGTCCCACCATTTTCGGCGGTGCAGCCGTTCCAGCAGCTTAGCCGTCAGCCACTCCATGACCGTGGAGGCCAGCGTACAGGCAAAGAAGAGGTACACCGGGTCGCTACGCAGGTCCGTGAAGCCCACGGCCAGCAGTACCGCCGTGGAGCCGTACACAAAGCAGAAGGGCCCGGCTGCTGCGCCGCGGTTGGCAAAATGCTTGCCCCGCACCGTAGCTACTACCGTCTCCCCTACCCAGCCCGTAAACGAGTAGACCAGGTAAAGGACGCCCAGCGTATAAAAATCGTATTCCATAGCAGTCCTTTCTTCCAAAAGCGTTGGTTTTCCAGCAGTTGTATTGTACCCTTTTTGCCTGCAGAACGCAAGCATGGCAAAGGGGCCGCCCGCAGCGGGTGGCCCCTTTTAGATTTCGTTGTACGATCAGAATTTGCGCCAGGTGTCGGGCAGGAACAGCACCAACATGGGGAAGATCTCCAACCGGCCTGCCAGCATGTCAAAGATCAGCACCAGCTTGGCCGGGTCTGCAAAACCGCTAAAGTTCTGCATGGGGCCCACCAGTTCCAGGCCCGGGCCGATGTTGTTCAGGGTAGCCGCCACAGCGGTAAAGTTTGTCACCATGTCAAAGCCGTTCAGACTGATGAGCAGGAAGGACCCCACAAAGATGAAGCTGTAGGCCGCCATGAACACGTTGGTGGTACGGATGGTCTCATGGTTCAGCAGCTTGCCGTCCATCCGGGCCGGAGCCACCACCTGCGGGTGCAGAGCCTGCTTGAGCTCCTTGCCCAGCGTCTTGCCCAAAATGAGGATGCGGCTCACCTTGATGCCGCCGCCGGTGCTTCCGGCACAGGCACCAATGAACATCAGCACCACCAGCACTTCCTTGGACAGAGTGGGCCACAGGTCAAAATCGCAGCTGGAAAAGCCCGTGGTGGTGATGATGGAACCCACCTGGAACGCCGCTTGACGCAGCGCCTCGCCAAAGCTGTTGTAGAGGCTGTAGATGTTGGCCGTGATGATGGCAATGGCGGCTGCAATGACCACAAAGTAGCCGCGCACCTCTTCGCTGGCTGCAGCACGGCGGAACCGGCGCATCAGCAGCAGGAAGTAGGCGTTGAAGTTGACGCCGAACAGGATCATGAACACGGTCACGACCCACTGGATGTAGGGCGAAAAGCTGCCAAAGCTGTCATTGCGGAAGCCGAAGCCGCCGGTGCCTGCGGTACCAAAGGAGGTAAGCAGGGCCTCGAACAGGGGCATTCTGCCTGCCAGCAGGAACAGCAGCTCCAGCACGGTCAAGGCCAGATAGATGCCATACAGGATCTTGGCGGTAGACTGCACCTTGGGCACCAGCTTGTCCACCTGGGGGCCGGGGCTCTCTGCCTTCATCAGGTTCACATGGGAGCCGCCGGTCAGCGGCAGCAGCGAAAGCAGGAACACCAGAACGCCCATGCCGCCGATCCAGTGGGTGAAGCTGCGCCAGAACAAAATGCCCTTGGGCAGGCTCTCCACCTCCGGCAGAATGCTGGCACCGGTGGTGGTAAAGCCGGACACGGTTTCAAACAGGGCATCCACCGGGTTGGGGATGCAGCCGGTGAGCACGAAAGGCGCGGCACCAACCACCGAGATGACGATCCAGCTCAGTGCGGTGGCAGTAAAGCCCTCCCGCATATAGAACACCTTGCTGCGGGGCTTGATGGCCCGCAGCGCAAAGCCGATGCCTGCGCTCACGGCAGCCGTGAGCAGGAACACTGCCAGTACCATCCACTCGCCGTAGATCAGGCTGGCAGCGGCGGGCAGAAGCAGCAGGGCGCCCTCGATCATCAGGATATAGCCCAGCAGACGGAAAACGATCGCATAATTCATAGCCCGCCTCCGTCAGCTCTCCACGATGTCCCGCAGGTCATGCAGGCCATGCTCCAGCGTGACCACGATCACGTTGTCGCCCACCTGGATCTGGTCGCCGCCGCGGGGGATCAGGATGCGGTCGCCGCGGGTGATGCAGCACAGCAGCAGGTTCTTTTTCAGATGCAGCTGGCTCAGGGGCACACCGGTGGCCCGGCTCTCCTCATGGACCGTAAATTCCAACGCTTCCACGCGGTCGTCCAGGATGCGGTACAGGGTCTTGATGTTGCTGCCCGCCTCATTCTGCAGGGCACGCACATACTGCACAATGTAATCGCAGGTCATGTACTTGGGGTACACCACGCTGCCCAGGTCCAGCCCGGCCAGAATGTCATCGAACTCCAGACGGTTCACCTTGGTCACCAGCTTGCCGTGGGAATGCTTTTTGGCAAACAGGGTCAGCAGCACGTTTTCTTCGTCGATGTTGGTCAGAGCCACAAAGGACTCTGCGGACTCCAGGCCCTCCGACAGCAGGAAGTCCCGGTTGGAGCCGTCCTCGTTCAGGACCTGGGCACCGGGCAGCTGCTCAGCCAGCTCCTGGGCGCGGGCGGCATCCCGCTCCACGATGCGCACCCGCACATGGTTGTCCAGCAGCTCCTGGCTCAGGTAGAACGCGATGGCGCCGCCGCCCACGATCAGGGCGTTGCGCACCGGCCGCACCGGCATGTGGATCTGCTGGAAGAAGGCATGCGCGTTTTCCTGGGTGGCCAGGAAGGTGACCTGATCGCCGTTCTGCAGCACAAAGTTGCCGTTGGGAATGATCACCCCGCCGTCACGCTCCACGGCACACACCAGAATGTCGCTCTTGAGCCGACTGGGGATCTCGCGGATGGCTACGCCGTCCAGCCCCTGTGCCTCGGTGAGCGCAAACTTGATCAGCCGCACGCGGCCGCCCGCAAAGGTGTCGATCTTGCTGGCCCCCGGGAACCGCAGCAGATGGGAGATCTCCTTGGCTGCCGCCATTTCCGGGTTGATGATGGCCGAAATGCCGATCTGTTTTTTGATAAAGTCCAGCTCGTGGCTGTAGGACGGGTTGCGCACGCGGGCAATGGCGTGGCAGTGGCCCGCCTTTTTGGCAAACATACAGCACAGCAGGTTCAGCTCGTCCGAACCGGTCACGGCAATGAACACGTCCGCGTCCTCAATGCCGGCTTCGGACAGGGTGGTGATGGAGGAGCCGTTGCCCACGATGCCCAGCACGTCGTACGTCTCGATCAGGTGCTCCACCCGCGCCTTGTTCGTGTCCACAACGGTCACGTTGTGGCCCTCCTCGCTGAGCTGCCGCGCAAGGGCGGTACCGACCTTGCCGCTGCCCACCAGAATGATCTTCATAACAAGTCCTTTCTCCTTTGGCAGCCCCTTTCCCGGGGTATACAAACACAGCTTAGTATATCATATCCAGCCGCAAAGTTCCACTGCTTGCCCCACAAATACATCGAACTGCTTAAAAAGCGACGGTTCTTTTGTGCAGGATTACCTGTTTTCAGCGTGAAAGCGCAAAAAAGGGGCTGCCGCACAGCTTTTGTGCCGCAGCCTCCTTGGGTCAAAATGATTCAGAATGCCCTCCGCATGCGCTTTGGGCGTCATCAGCGGAAAAGTATCGTTATAAGAGCAAGGTCTCCCCTGCTGTCAGGTCTCAGTACCGCTCTACGCCGTCCTTGGTGACAAGGGCGTATACCAGCGGGGCTTCCTCCGGCTTTTCCGCGCCGTACACAAGGCCGCTGCGGTACTCGGCGGCTGCGGCTTCAAACTTGTCCGCTGCACCGTAGAAGGTTGCCAGGCTCTCGCCCTTGTGGACGTAGTCGCCGCGCTTTTTGTGCAGGGTGATGCCGGCGGCAAAGTCCAGCGGGTCGCCCTTTTTCTGGCGGCCGGCACCCAGCAGCACACTGGCCGAGCCGATCTTTTCCGCATCATTGGCCACGATGTACCCATCCTGCTCGGCCAGCAGCTCATAGCGGGCAGCAGGCTGCTCAAACAAGCTGTAGTCCTCCAGCACGCGGGTATCACCGCCCTGGGCGGCAAACATCTCCTTGCACTTGGCAAAGGCAGAGCCGTCCGCGATCACCGCCTGTGCCATGGCACGGCATTCGGCGGGGGTGCCCTTCCCTGCCAGCACCAGCATATTGGCGGCCAGCTGCAGGCACACCTCAGTCAGGTCGGCGGGGCCGTGGCCCTTGAGCACGTCCATGCTCTCCATGACCTCCAGGCTGTTGCCGATGTTGTGGCCCAGCGGGGTGTCCATGTCGGTGATCATGGCGGCCACCCGGCGGCCATGGTGGGTGCCGATGGACACCATGAGCTTTGCCAGCTCAATGCTCTGGTCCACGGTTTTCATAAAGGCACCGGTGCCGGTGGTCACGTCCAGCAGAATGGCGTCGGAGCCGGAAGCCAGCTTCTTGGACATGATGCTGGACGCGATGAGCGGGATACAGCTCACGGTGGCGGTCACATCCCGCAGGGCGTACATCTTTTTGTCTGCCACGGCGATGCCCTCGCTCTGGCCGATGACCGACAGACCGATGCGGTTGACCTGTGCAAAGAACTCTTCCTGCGTCAGGGCCGTCTTGGTGCCAGGCACGCTCTCCATCTTGTCGATGGTGCCGCCGGTGTGGCCCAGACCGCGGCCGCTCATCTTGGCGATCTTGACCCCGCAGGCTGCCACGATGGGGGCGATCACCAGCGTGGTCTTGTCGCCCACGCCGCCGGTGGAGTGCTTGTCCACCTTGATGCCCGGAATGGGCGAAAGGTCCACCATGACGCCGCTGTGGGCCATCACGTCGGTAAGCTCTGCCGTCTCTTCGTCGGTCATGCCGCGCAGGTACACAGCCATCATCCAGGCAGCCATCTGATAATCGGCCACCTCACCGGACACATAACCGTTGACGATGCTCTCCAGTTCTTCACGGCTGTGGGTGCCGCCGTCGCGTTTTTTGGCGATCAGATCATAAATGCGCATAACTTCACGCTCCTGTCGAAATAGTATGACATTGTAGTCTCAGTATAGCAAAATTCCAGTCAAAAGCAAGGTTTTTTCTGTAACTTTTGCCCATTTTTTAAGCAAAAAGGCGCAGCTGCCCGAAAAAGCAGCTGCGCCTGTGAGGTTTGCGGAGAAACGCCCCGGATCAGCGGGAACCCTTGTCGTAGGGGATGCCCTCTGCCTTGGGGGCCATGCTGTTCTTGGACGTGAAGGCCAGGATGACCATGGACGCCACGAACGGCATCATGTTGTAGATGTTGCTGGACCAGTGCAGCTGTGCCAGGAAGGTGGAATCTGCAATGTTGGCCAGGCTCTTGAACACGGCAAAGAACATGGCCGCGCCAAAGATGTTGAAGGGTTTCCACTGGCCGAAGATCATAACGGCCAAGGCCAGGAAGCCTGCACCGGCCACGCCCACCTCAAAGTTCCAGGTCTGCACCGGGGGCACGATGTAAGCCATGCCGCCAATGGCACCCAGGGCACCGGAGAGCAGCACACCAGCGTAGCGCATCTTGTAGACATTGATGCCCACCGAGTCGGCTGCCTGGGGATGCTCGCCGCAGGCCCGCAGACGCAGGCCGAAGCGGGTCTTGTACAGCACCACATAGCTGATGATCAGCAGGATGATGCCCAGCGGAACAAAGACGCTGAGCTCCAGCCCGCCGATGCTGAACAGGAAGGGCTTATTGGAATAGTTCAGCTTGGCGCTGCCGCTGTCGCTGAAGTATTTGGCGATGACCACGGCAATGGCGGTGGCCAGCAGGTTCAGAGCGGTGCCGCCGATGGTCTGGTCCGCCTTCAGGTTGATGGAGGCAAAGGCCAGCAGCAGGCTGTACACCATACCGGCCAGGGCCGCCGCCAGAATGGTGAGCAGCACTACCAGGAAGGGAGACATCCCGGCAGGCAGCAGGGTCAGGGTAAGCACACCTGCCACACCGCCGATGACCATGATGCCTTCCAGCGCAATGTTGATGATGCCGGAGTGCTCACTGAACATACCGCCCAGAGCCACCAGCATCAGCACGATGCCATACAGCAGCGTATATTTGATCAGAAGCAGCATATCACTTGCCCTCCTTCTTGGTTTCGGTCTTGGCCGGAGCAGGCTCTGCGTTCACATTGGTCTTGTCGGCATTCTTGAACAGCAGACCGTGGATCTTGCCGCGGAACAGCATGGAGAATGCGCACAGATAGATGATGATGCCGCTGATCAGGTCCGAGATCTCCGTGGGGTAATACTTGGTGGACAGGAACGAGCCGCCCACCGAGATGTGCGAGATGAACAGTGCCGAGAAGATGGTGCCGATGGGGTTGGAGCTTGCCAGCAGAGCAACGGAAATGCCGTTGAAGCCCATGGCCGGCAGGCTGGTGGAGTTCAGCGGGTTCCACTGGGACACGTTGGACAGGTAGTACAGGCCCGCACCAAAACCGGCCAATGCACCGGCAATGGCCATGGAGAGGATGATGTTCTTCTTCTCGTTGATGCCGGCATAGCGGGCAGCGCTCTTGTTCAGGCCGACGGCCTTGAGCTCATAGCCGAAGGTGGTCTTGTTCAGCACCACCCAGATCAGGATGGCCACCGCCGCTGCCAGGAAGATGGCAATGGTGGTGCTGTTGGTCTGGAACATCTTGTTCAGGCCGAAATCCGGGATGATGGACTGGGCGTACTCAGCGTTCTTGCTCAGGTTCAGGGTACGGGTATTGCGCACGTCGTACATGGGGCCGGTGCCGTTCTGGTAGATAAGCTCATTGACCAGATACAGGCCGATCCAGTTGAACATAATGGAGGTGATGACCTCGTTGATGTTGAAGTAAGCCTTGAAGAAGCCGGGGATAGCGCCCCAGATGCCGCCGAGGATGGTGGCGACGATCAGGCAGACATACCAGGGCATCTTGAGCATGATGGCACAGTAGAGTGCGCCGTAAGCGCCCAGCGTGTACTGACCGGCAGCACCGATGTTGAACAGGCCGGTCTTGAAGGCGAAGGCCACGGACAGACCGGTCATGATGAGGGGTGCTGCGTTGGCCAGCTCCTTGCCGACGCCGTAGGGGGCGTCATGGAAGCCGCCCTTAACGATGCGGACAAAGCCGTCGCCCCATGCATGGGCCGGGTTGATGGCCAGCAGCACGAGGAAGCCCACAGCCATGCCGATGACGATGCACAGCAGCGCGGCCAGCACACTGGTGATGGAGCTGTTGAGGTTGCTGTGGGAAAGTTTTTTCTTGTTCATTTATTTGCTCTCCTTTCCCTGCTTGCGTGCGCCGGCCATGTAGAGGCCCAGCTCCTGCACAGTGGTGGTCTTGGGGTCGAACTCGCCCACGATCTCGCCCTCGTACATGACGAGGATGCGGTCGGACAGGTTCATGACCTCATCCAGCTCGAGGCTGACCAGCAGGACAGCTTTGCCCTTGTCGCGCTGGGCGACGATCTGGCGGTGGATGTATTCGATCGCGCCGACATCCAGGCCGCGGGTGGGCTGAACAGCCACCAGCAGCTTGGGGTCTTTGTCGATCTCGCGGGCGATGATGGCCTTCTGCTGGTTGCCGCCGGACATGCTGCGCACGATGGTGGAGCTGCCCTGACCGCTGCGGACGTCGTACTGAGCGATGAGCTTATCGGAGTACTCGCGGACTTTATCGGACTGGATGAAGCCGCCCTTCTGGAACTCGGGCTGCCAGTAGCGCTGGAGCACCATGTTGTTCTCGAGGCTGTAATCCAGCACCAGACCGTGCTTGTGGCGGTCTTCGGGGATGTGGCTCATGCCGTCCTTCGAGCGCTGACGGATGCTCTCGCGGGTGATGTCCTTGCCGTCCAGCGTGATCTTGCCGCCCGACAGTTTTTCGAGACCGGTGAGTCCATAGACGAGCTCGGTCTGGCCGTTGCCCTCGATGCCCGCCAGACAGACGATCTCGCCTGCGTGGACCTGGAAGGTGACGTCCTTGACGGAGTCCTTCTTGCGCTGGTCGTTGTGGATAGTGACGCCCTCCACGTCCAGCACGACATCGCCCGGGTGAGCGGGCTTTTTATCAACCTGAAGCTGGACGTCACGGCCGACCATCATGCGGGAAAGCTCTTCCTTGGTGGTGTCCTTGATGTCCACGGTACCCATATACTTGCCCTTGCGCAGGACGGTGCAGCGGTCGGCGACCGCCATGATCTCGTTGAGCTTGTGGGTAATAAAGAGGATGGACTTGCCCTCCTTCTTGAACCCGCGCATGATCTCCATCAGCTCGTCGATCTCCTGCGGGGTCAGCACAGCGGTGGGCTCATCGAAGATCAGGATCTCGTTGTCGCGGTACAGCATCTTCAGGATCTCCACGCGCTGCTGCATGCCCACCGAGATATCGCTGACAAGGGCATCCGGGTCCACGCGCAGGCCGTACTTTTCGCTCAGGGCCATGACCTTCTTGCGGGCCTCGGCTTTCTGCAAAAAGCCCATTTTATTGGGCTCCACACCCAGAATGATGTTGTCCAGAACGCTGAAGCATTCCACCAGCTTGAAGTGCTGGTGCACCATGCCGATGCCCAGTGCATTTGCATCGTTGGGGTTGCGGATGGCGACCTCCTTGCCGTTCTTGCGGATCTGACCAGCCTCCGGCTGGTACAGGCCGAACAGCACGCTCATCAGCGTACTTTTGCCGGCGCCATTTTCGCCCAGCAGGGCGTGTACCTCGCCTTTGCGCAGCTGCAGGGTGATATCATCGTTTGCCTTGATCCCAGGGAATTCCTTGGTGATGTGGAGCATCTCGATCACAAAATCCTCTGCCAATCTGCTCACTCTCCTTTCGTGCCGTATCGACACCTATACTATTCTATCTTTCATTATACCTGATTTCCGACAATTTGCACACGGCTTTTTTCGTTTTTGGCAGAAAGTACAGATAAAAGTATTACTTTTGAGGCATCCTGCACAGTTTCCGCCGGGTCTGCCCTGCCCGGACACACAAAAACAGGGTGCCCGCCTGCAATGGGCACCCTGTTTTTGCATTGAGTAATTCATAAAAGCGGCCTGCCGGTTTGCGGCCCGCAGGCTGCGGGAAACGCCGGGTTACTGGATATAGCTGACGGTGGGCTTGACCCCATCATCCGAGCTGTTGTCCACGGTGATCTCGCCGGAAGCGGTCACGGTCAGGAATTTGCGGCGGGAAATTTTTATCTTGGGTTCTCCTCGAAATAGTATGACTTCTGGTTTTTGATACAGCAAAAGACGGGGTGTTCCTTTCGGAACATCCCGCCTAGGGAAGCTCTTTACTGGATGTAGTTGACGGTAGTGAACTCGCTGACGGTGGGCTTGGTAGCATCGTCGGAGTTGTTGTCCACAGTGATCTCGCCGCTCTTGATCTTGTCCTTGACGGTCTCGTACTCGTCCTTGGTGAAGGTCTCGAAGTTCCAGCTGTCGTCTGCGGTGGGCAGGCCGATGTAATCGCCATCCTCCAGACCGAAGTTGCCGTTGGAAGCAGCGATCTCGCTCCAGTCACCGGCCTCGATGTCGGACAGAGCGGTGTTGACAGCCTCAGACAGACCCTTCATGGCAGAGGTGATGAACGGGTTGTAGGCATAGGTGCCGTCAGCCACGCCGTTTGCGCCGATGTAGTTCTGGTCAACGTCCACGCCGATGACGTAGCCGTTGTTCTTCAGAGCAGCCTCCACAGCGGAGGTGTAGATGCCGCCGCCGCAGGCAAACACGACCTGAGTGCCGTTGGAGTACCAGCCCTCCATACGGGAGGTGATGTTGGCATCGCCGTAGAACTGGCCGCCGTAGAAGTAGTTGATCTCGACGTTCTGGCCCAGCTCCTGTGCGGCAGCATCAGCGCCCTGCACGAAGCCGTAGCCGTAACGGATGACAGCGGGCACAGCCATGCCGCCCAGGAAGCCCAACTTGGTCTTGCCGTCCTTGGTGATCGCGTAACCGGCCAGGTAACCTGCCTGCTCTTCCTTGAAGGTGATGCAGTAGCAGTTTGCGGGGATGGTATCCGTGCCGATATCGAACTGGGTCACGTCGATGGCGATGAACTTGACATCGGGGTACTGGTCAGCAGCCCATGCCAGGGAAGCACCGTACAGGTAGCCCACGCAGACGATCACGTCTGCACCGTCGTTGACAGCCTGACGGATCATGGTCTCACGATCCTCATCAGAAGCGTCAGCCTCGGGGATGTAGTACTGGCAGTTGTCGCCCATGTAGCCGGAAACAGCCGTCCAGCAAGCCTGGTTGAAGCTCTCATCGTCGATCGTGCCGGTGTCGCAGGTCAGAGCGACCTTGACGATCTTCTCGCCGCCCTCAGCAGCGGAGGAAGCGGTGGAAGCAGCAGCGGAAGAAGCGGTGCTGGTGGAAGAAGCGGAAGAACCGCCACAAGCGGTCAGAGCAGCGGCGGCGGCAGCAGCACCAGCCACAGCCAGGAAGTTACGACGAGAAATCTTCATAAGAAAGTCTCCTTTATTTTCAATCCATCGCGTGCCGGCCTGCAAATGCAGGCACTTGCACATTTACTGGTTCAAGTATAGCGGGAAGATGTGTGAGATGCAAGCACTTTTCGATTACAAAATATTTACAAAATCTTTGTAAATATGTCCAAAAAATATTACCTTTGCACAACTTCCTGCCGTTCCGGTTTTGTGCCGTGAAGCGATTTATTTTTCCACAGCGGCATTTCCGGCCACATTGGAAGGCCCGAACCCAAAGGGCAGCAGTTCGTCCATGCTGCGCTCAATGAAATCCTCCGGCGTTTTGGCCATGATTACGTTCAGCTCCGGCCCGCCGAACTCGAACAGTGCCTGACGGCACACACCGCAGGGCGAGGTGATCTGTTCGTTCACCTCGCCGCGGCGGCTGCCCACCACTGCAATATCCGTGAACTCGGTCACGCCGTCGGCCACGGCCTTGAACAGGGCCGTGCGCTCTGCGCAGCTGGTGGGGGTAAAGGACGCATTTTCCACGTTGCAGCCGGTGTAGATGCGTCCGTCCTTTGCGCGCAGGGCAGCACCCACCATAAAATTGGAATATGGTGCATAAGCCTTTTCGCGGGCAGCCAGTGCCATGCGGATCAGTTCCTGCTTTTCTTCCAGGGTCAGGTTCGTCATAAAATGTTCCTCCTTTTGGGGGCGAAAACAGCGCGGCCGGCCTTTTTGCAGGCAGACCGCGCTGGATCTTCGGTTGGGTTTCTCAGTACTCTGCGCCCAGAGCCACCTTCATCATGTTGGTAAAGCTCGTCTGGCGCTGCTCGGCCGTGGTGATCTCCGGTGCCACAAAGCTGTCGGAAATGGTCAGCAGGCAGGCCGCATGCTTGCCCAGCACCTGTGCGTTGGCAAACAGGGCAAAGCTCTCCATCTCCACGCACAGGCAGCCGCGCTCATCCCGCAGCTTTTCCCAGTAGGTGGGCTTTTCGTCGGAGGGCTGGCGGTAGAACACATCCGAAGAGTGGATGTTGCCCTCAATGAGGGGAATGCCCTGCTTGGCGGCAGAAGCGCGCAGCTTGTCGTTCAGGCTCTGGCTGGGCAGGGTGATGTCCCCCTCGAAGCCGCTCTGTACCCGGGCGTAGTTGGACTCGCTCACCGCACCGGTGGACAGCACCACGTCGAACAGCTTGGCCTTTTCGGTGTAGCTGCCGGCAGAGCCGATGCGGATGATGTTGTCCACATCGTAGAACTTGAACAGCTCATAGGAATAGATGCCGATGGACGGCATGCCCATGCCGCTGCCCATTACGCTGATGGGGCGGCCCTGATAGGTGCCGGTAAAGCCCAGCATGCCGCGCACACCGGTCACCTGACGCACATCCTGCAGGAAGGTGTCGGCAATGAACTTGGCGCGCAGAGGGTCACCGGGCATGAGGACCGTCTTGGCGAAATCGCCCTTTTCAGCGCTGTTGTGAGGGGTAGACATAGAACATCTCTCCTTTTTCTTTATGATCGGCAGGCAGGCCCTTCCCAGTGGAAAGGCCCGCTCTGCATGCTTACCTGTATTTTCTGCGGTTGAACACGTTCTGCGGGGCAATGTAAGAGCCGTTGCGGCGGATCTCGAAGTGGCAGTGGTTGCCGCTGGAACGTCCGGTGCTGCCCACATAGCCGATGAGCTGACCCTGCTTGACCGACTGACCGGCGTGCACCACCAGCGACAGGCAGTGGGCGTACAAGGTGGTGTAGCCGTTGCCGTGGCTGATGATGATGGAGTTGCCGTAGCCTGTACCCGCACCGGCGCGGTTATAGCCGGCCTTGGTCACCGTACCGCCTGCCGAAGCGTAAATGGGCGTACCGGCGGCGGCGCAGATATCCACGCCCTTGTGGCTGCCGCCGTACCAGCGCGAGCAGTTCCGGTAGCCGGGCACCGGCCAGATGAACTGACCGCTGCCGGTGATGTAGGAAGTGCTGGTGGTCACCTTCTTGGTGCCCACCACGATCTTTTCGGTCACAGGCTCCTTGATCACTTCAGTGCTGAGGATCTGCTGGCTGAGCTGGGTGCCGTTGGTGTCGTACACACGCTGGGCCGTCACACTGCGGATGCCGTTTTCACCGGCCTGCGTGGTCTTTTTGGTGCCCACGTTGTACTCTTTGGATTTGGTCGTCTCGCTGGTATAGGGGATCTCCTCCTGCCAGGTCTCGATCTTGGTGATGCGCACTTCCAGCGTGGCTTCCTGTTTGGTCACGATCAGCTCATCACCGGCCTGGATGTTGGAGGTCTCGGTCAGGGCCGCGCCCTTGAAGTTCGTATTCAGCTCGCACAGTTCCCGGAAGGTCAGGTCGTTCTTCTGGGCAATGCTCCACAGGGTGTCGCCGGTCTGCACGGTATAGATTTTTTCCTGCTGCTGCACGCCGGAAAGCATCGACTCCACATCGTTTTCCTGCTGGAAGCTTTCATTAAAGTAGATGCCATTCTCCAGGGTGACCTCTTTGTTGAAGCCCACGGTCACATTGGGATCTTCCGGGTTCTCGTAGGGTTCCAGCAGGCTGCTCAGGTAGCTCTGCAGGGCAGTGCCGTCCGAGCACACGGCGGTCAGTTCTCCGTCCAGATACAGGGCGGTGCCCTCACTGATCTGGTCGCTGGAGGACTTCAGGATGGCGTTGGCCATCTCGTTTTCGTCCAGCACGCTGTGTGCCACCGAAATGGTATAGGTGGGCTCCACCGTCCACTTGGTGTTCTCGTCCGTGCCTGCATCGTTGATACGCTCCTGCACGGCTTCCTTGGCAGAGTTGAACACATCCTCGTTGGCCACATAGCCCACGGTCTGGCCGTTCACCTGCACTTCCAGCGCATAGGGCTGACGGATGGTGTTCTGCACCACCGTGACCATCCCGGCCAGTGCCAGCACCGGCAGGATGTACATGGCCATGCGCGGCAGGGTGCGCACATTGCGCCGCACGCCGCCGACCAGATAATGCACGCTGTCCTTTACGGCTGCGCCAAAGCCCTTTTCCTTCCGGACGCGGTGCGCATGTACCAGCAGCGAGCCCATGCCCCGGAAGAACAGCACAATGGGCCCGAACAGGTCGCGCACCATCTGGGCTGCACCGGGGAACGCCATGGACACGATGGTGTGCAGCAGGCTGCGCACCCAGAGCAGTGCACCGGACACGCCCCGGCACACCGTGCGTCCGACACGGACAAATGCATATTCGGCCGAAAATCCCAGAGCGTACAGGGCCTCACCTACGATGAGAACGAGGCGGTTCTGCAGCAGCTTCTGAGAAAAATGATTGACGTGATGCTGGGTCCTGCGGCGGAAGCGGTGCCGACGCAGGAGCTGCATGCATTGGAACTGTGCCCACAGGGAGCGCAGCTTCTGGCCGCGTTTTTTCGGCGGCTGCTGCACAGGCTCTGCGGTCTGCGGTTCCTTTGTCTTATCTTCGATCAAACGGGTTTCTCCTTCCTTGCCGCGCGGCAAAGCTGCTCTGCATCCAGCGCGGCGGTGGTTTCCACATCCTGTGCGGCTGAATGTCAGCGCACAGACGATCTATGCTCATTTTATTATACACCCTGCACGGAATGAAACAAGCACCTGAACAAAATTTGGGCAGTTCTTTCACGCACTTTTCACGAAAGCAGGTCGGCCATATCCTGCGGCAGCGGGCTTTCCACGGTCACCGTGCGGCCTGTCCCGGCGCTCACCGGGGTGCGGATGCAGATGCCGTCCGGCACCTCGGTGTACTCCGGCACCCGGAAGGTCTGCTTTGCGCAGTGCAGTGCCTGCCGCCCGATGCGGTCCCGGCGGCCGCCGTAGAGATCATCCCCGGCCAGCGGATGGCCGATGGACGCAAAATGCACCCGGATCTGGTGGGTGCGGCCGGTCACCGGCACGCAGGCGGCCAGGCTCAGGCCGTTCTGTACCTTTAATATGGTGTACTCGGTGCGGCTGGGCTTGCCCTCCGGGGTCACACACCGCCCGATGATGCTGTCGCCCCGGCGGCCGATGGGCGCGGCGATCACGCCCGGCCCCAAGGGCAGCTCGCCCTCCGCGATGGCGTAATAGAGCTTCTGCACGTTTTCTGCCAGGAGCGGCACAGCATAGGTGTTGCGGGCTGCCAGCACAAGGCCGCTGGTGTCCTTGTCGATGCGGTTCACCGGGCGGAACACCGGGCTGCGGCCCTGCTGCAGTGCCCAGGCTGCATAGCCGTTGGCCAGCGTGCCGCCGGGGTAGTTCAGAGTGGGGTGCACCGCCAGATGGGGCGGCTTTTCCAGCACCACGGCAAAGGCATCCTCGTAGACCACCTGCACGGCAATGTCCGGCTGCGGGGCCACGCCGCCCGCTTCCGGCGGGAGGTCGAAGCTCAGCACCTGCCCCGGGTACACCCGGCGGTTGGCCAGCACGGGCGCACCGTCGGCAAAAAAGCCGCCGCCCTGAAATTTGACTGCCCGGGCAAGCTCCGTAGAAACGGCACACTGGCGCAGAAAGTTCCGCACAAGCGTTCCATTTTGGGTCTGCAGGGTGTCCGGCACCGTGAAATACAGACGCACGCGCACCCCTCCTTTGCACGAAAAACAGATATAAATAGTATAGCAAAAAACGCTTTCGCTTGCAAATCTTGTTTTTTTATGGTATTATGAGGAACGGAAAACGAGTGGAACATACGGCGGCGGGGCGGCTTTGACCGCTCTGAGGAAAGTCCGGGCCTCACAGAGCACGGTAACTGCTAACGGCAGCCGAGGGTGACCTCAGGGAAAGTGCAACAGAAAGGAAACCGCCGCAGCAATGCGGTAAGGATGAAAGGGCGAGGTAAGAGCTCACCAGCGCATGGGTGACTATGCGGCTTTGTAAACCCTACCGGAAGCAACGCCTATATGGGACGTACAGCGCTGCTCGCGTGTCCCGAAGGCGGCACGAACCTGTCAGCAATGGCAGGTCTAGACAGATCGTCGTTTAATACAGAACCCGGCTTACGGTCTATCTCGTTTTCCATCTTTTGTTTTCAGCGCTGTCTGCGGTATGCAGGCAGCGTTTTTTCGTTTCTTTAACCACACTGTCACTTTTCGTTTGGGCCGGTTTGTGGTATACTGAACAAAACCCCGCAGAGCACGTCTTCGCCGGGGCCTTAATTCAACAGACAGGATGTGAAATCCTCCGATGAAAGATGGTTTTTTGAAAGCAGCTGCCCTCTCGCCCTCACTGCGGGTGGCCGACTGCAACTATAACGCTTCCCAAATCGTATCTCAGTTACAGGACGCTGCCGCCCGCGGCGTCAGGCTGGCGGTATTCCCCGAGTTCTGCCTCACCGGCTACACCTGCGGCGATCTATTCTTGCAGCGCACGTTGCAGCAGGGCGCGCTGGACGCCTTGCAGACCGTGCTGGACGCCAGCCGGGAGCTGGATGTCGTGGCCCTCGTGGGCCTGCCGCTGCTGGTGCGGGGCAAACTGTACAACTGCGCCGCCGTCCTCTGCGGCGGGCGTCTGCTGGGCCTTGTCCCCAAGACCTACCTGCCCAACTACGGCGAGTTCTACGAAAAGCGCCAGTTCACCCCGGGCAGCACTGAGGTGGAAAATGTGACGGTCTGCGGGCAGGAAGTGCCGTTCGGTACGTCCCTGCTCTTCCGCTGCCGCCAGATGCCCAGCTTCGTTCTGGGCGTGGAGATCTGCGAAGACCTGTGGAGCGCTCTGCCCCCCTCCACCTTCCACACGCTGGCCGGTGCCACCGTCATTGCGAACCTTTCGGCCAGCGACGAGACGGTCGGCAAGGCCGAGTACCGCCGGGCGCTGGTGTCGAACCAGTCTGCCCGCCTGCTCTGCGGCTACCTGTACGCTTCTGCCGGCCACGGCGAGAGCACCCAGGACATGGTCTTCGCCGGCCACGACCTCATCGCCGAGAACGGCGCCCTCCTCGCCGAGACATCTCCCTTCGAGGGCGGCTGGGCTGAGACGGAGCTGGACTGCCAGCGGATGGAGTCGGAGCGGGCGCGCAACACCAGCTTCGAGCCCAGCGCTGAGGGGTATCTGACCGTCGATTTCGACCTTGCCCTCACCGAGACGAAGCTCTCCCGCTGGGTAGACCCCACGCCCTTCATCCCCCACGACGAGCGCCGCCGGGCCGAGCGCTGTGAGTTGATTTTGAAAATGCAGGCCGACGGCCTCGCCAAGCGCCTCGAGCACGCCCACGCCAAGACGGCGGTCATCGGCATCTCGGGCGGTCTGGATAGCTGCCTCGCTCTGCTGGTGGCCGTCCGCGCCATGAAACAGCTGGGCCGCCCCACCAGCGATGTGCTGGCCGTGACCATGCCCTGCTTCGGCACCACCCACCGCACCCGCAGCAATGCCGAGATCCTGTGCGATGAGCTGCAGGTCTCCTTCAAAGAGATCGACATTGCCGAAACGGTCCACAGCCACTTCCGGGACATCGGCCAGGACGAAAGCGTGCTGGACGTAACCTTTGAAAATGGGCAGGCCCGTGTGCGCACGCTGGAGCTGATGGACACCGCCAACCGCACCGGCGGCCTTGTGGTGGGCACCGGCGACCTGTCGGAGCTGGCACTGGGCTGGGCCACCTATAACGGCGACCACATGAGCATGTACGGTGTGAACGCCGGGGTGCCCAAAACGCTGGTGCGCCATCTGGTGCATTACGAAGCCGACATTGCCGCCACCGACGCCCTGCGCACCGTGCTGCTGGACATTCTGGACACTCCGGTCTCCCCGGAGCTGCTGCCCGCCAAGGACGGCGAGATCGCGCAAAAGACCGAGGATCTGGTGGGCCCCTATGAGCTGCACGACTTTTACCTCTATCAGGTGCTGCGCTTCGGCTTTGGCCCGGCCAAGATCTTCCGGCTGGCAAAGGCCGCCTTTGCAGGCCGCCCCGAATACCCCGACAACGTGCTGTACAAGTGGCTGCGCAACTTCTACTGGCGGTTCTTCGCCCAGCAGTTCAAGCGCAGCTGCCTGCCGGACGGTCCCAAGGTGGGCAGCGTGACCCTTTCGCCCCGCGGCGACTGGCGCATGCCCAGCGATGCCTGTGCCGCCCTCTGGCTCGCCGAACTGGAACAGCTTTCGATCAAGGATTGACACATGAAACACAAAAAACTGCTGACCAATCTTCTGTTTGCCGCCGTCGTTCTGGCCATTGCCGCCGTTCTGCTGCTGGTGCGCAGTGCACACAGCAGCGGTTCCAAGCTGCGGGCCGAACTGATCTACGGTGACAACAACACCACCATGAACCTTCCGCTGGACAAGAACGATACCTATGACGTGGACACCGGGTACTACACGGTGCACATCGAGGTCAAGGACGGTGCTGCCCGCTTTGTGGACTCCCCCTGCCCGGACCACATCTGTGAGAGCTTCGGCTGGCTGTCCAACGAAGACCAGACCGCCACCTGCCTGCCCGCCCGCGCGGTGCTGACCATCGTGCCGGCCGACTGAGCCTTGCGCTCAAAAGGAGATTTCCTATGAAGGATGATTCCAACCGTTCCCTGCGGCGTGTGAACCGCAAGAGCCGCAGTGCGGCAGACCGCACCGTGGAAGTGGACAGCTCCGCTTTTTTTGCGGAGGACCCGTCCCCCACGCCGCCGCCCCGGAAAAAGCCCGGTTCTTCTGCCCCGCGCCGCAGCGGTGCCCCGGCACAGACTGCCGCCGCCCGGCCCTCCGCTTTCGGCAGGATCCTGCTGCCGGTGCAGGGCATTCTCAGTGCAGCCTCGCTGGTACAGCTGTGGCGCACCCAGATGCTGCCCGTGCTGTATCTGGTCATTCTGGCCGCCCTGCTGTTCCTGCTCTGGCTGCTGGTCAAGCGCTGTCAGGAGTACAATGTGCCCGGCAAGGTGTCCCGGGTGTTCTCGGTGTTCCTGTGCGCCTGCATGGCGCTGGGCTGTGTCTGGGCCCAGCAGGGTCTGACCGCACTGGACAACATGACCAACGGTCTGCTCACCGGTGCCGAGGCCAACAAAATCACCAAGGAGCCTTTCGTCATCTACCTCAGCGGTGTGGACACCCGTGGTGAACTGACCGAAAAAGCCCGCAGCGACGTGAACATTCTGGCTGTGGTGAACCCCCAGACCAAGCAGGTGGCGCTGATCAACACGCCCCGCGACTACTATGTGGATCTGGCCGGCACCAACAGCAAGGACAAGCTGACCCACGCCGGTCTGTACGGCGTGGAGACCAGCATGGCCACATTGGGCAACCTCTACGGCATCAATGTGGATCACTACATCCGCATCAACTTTGCGGGCTTCATCAATATCGTGGACGCCCTGGGCGGCGTGGACGTGTATTCCGACCAGGCCTTCACCTCAGTGGGCAGCCCCGGCTACTACGACCCCACCACCTTTGCCGAAGGCTGGAACCATCTGGACGGTAAGTCCGCCCTGGCCTTTGCCCGGGAGCGCCACGCCTTTGCCTCCGGCGATATCCAGCGCGGCATCAACCAGATGAAGGTCATCGACGCCATGCTGAACAAGATCAAGTCCCCTGCCCTGCTCATGGGCTTTTCCAAGATCATGGACGCCGCTTCGGACTGCTTTGTCACCGACTTTTCGCAGGATCAGATCAGTGCGCTGGTGCGCATGCAGCTGAGCGATTTTGCCAACTGGGACATCCAGAGCTACACCGTTACCGGCTCGTCCGGCACCAGCACTCAGTGCTATTCCGCCAAGGGCCAGAAGCTCTACGTCATGAAGCCGGATGAAGCCTCCGTCAGCAAGGCCAAAGAGATGATCGCGGTCGTGCTGGGCGGTGAGGGCACTGTGAGCGACACCACCCAGACCCCGGAAAAGACCGACATCTTTACCCCCACCACCGACCCGAACGCTGCTGCTTCCATTCCGGAAGAACCGGCGGAAAGCGTCATCGTGGAGGAGCCCGCCGAGAGCGTGCCGGAAGAGACCCCGGCCGAAACGCCTGCTGAGCAGCCTGCAGAACAGCCTGCCGACACCCAGCCCCAGGAGCCGGAGACTCCGGCCGACAGCGGCACCAGTGACGGCAGCACTGAAGCTCCGTCCATCTCCCTGCCCACGCAGGAAGAGGTGGAACAGGCTGCATCCTCGCTGTACAACGCAGCGTCCACCATTCTGGATGCCATCTACAATGCAGCGTCCCAGAACGACGCCGCCTGATTTCCCACAACCGCAACGAGGCCCCGGAGGTTCTGCCCTCCGGGGCCTCGTTTTTTCGTTGTCAGGATCTTATGCCTTGATCTCGTTCCACACGCTGTGGCCGTCCAGGCTGGAGGCATCCACGCCCAGATACTCGCAGATGGTCTGGGCAATGGTGCCGAAGCAGAGCTTCGTGCCCAGGTCCACACCGGGCTTCACGCCCTTGCCGCAGACCAGGTACGGCACATACTCGCGGGTATGGTCGGTGGTCTTGGTGTAGGAGGGGTCGCAGCCGTGGTCTGCGGTGACCATCAGCAGGTCGCCCTCCCGCATGCCGGGGATGAAGTCGGCCAGGAAGCGGTCGAACTCAGCGGCGGCAGCCGCGTAGCCTGCCACGTCGCGGCGGTGGCCGTACAGCATGTCAAAGTCCACCAGGTTCACAAAGGCCAGACCCTCGAAGTCGCGGGTCTGCAGGGCCTTGGTGAAGGCAATGCCGTTGGTGTTGCCGGTGGTCTTGATCTTCTCGGTCACGCCCTCGCCATCAAAGATATCGAAGATCTTGCCCACGGCGATGACGTCCTTGCCGGCGTTCTTCAGCAGGTCCAGCATGGTGGCGCGGGGCGGCTTCAGGCTCAGGTCGTGGCGGTTGGTGGTGCGGTAGAAGGTATCGGCGCTGTTGCCCAGGAAGGGGCGGGCAATGACGCGGCCCACGCCATACTCGCCCTTGAGCATCTCGCGGGCGATCTCGCAGTAACGGTACAGCTCGTGCACCGGCACCAGCTCTTCGTTGGCGGCCACCTGGAACACGCTGTCGGCACTGGTGTAGACGATGAGGGCGTTTTCCTTCATGGCCTGCTCGCCGTAGTCCTTCAGCACCTGGGTGCCGGAATAGGGCTTATTGCAGAGCACCTTGTGGCCGGTCTTTTCCTCAAACTCGTGGATGAGCTCTGCGGGGAAACCCTCCGGGAAGGTGGGCAGCGGCTTCGGGCTCACCACACCGGCGATCTCCCAGTGGCCGATGGTGGTATCCTTGCCCATGCTCTGCTCCTGCAGGCGGGCAAAGGAACCGGTGGGAGCGGCGGTCTTTTCCCCGGCGGTCACGCCGTCGATGTTGAACAGGCCCAGCTTTTGCAGGTTGGGGCAGTTGAAGTTGGGATGCTTTGCAATGGCTCCCAGCGTGTTGGTGCCCTCGTCGCCAAAAGCGGCGGCATCCGGCTCGGCGCCGATGCCAAAGCTGTCGAGCACGATCAGAAAGACACGTTTTTCCATCTTGGTTTTCTCCATTTCTTCCGGGTCAGCCCGGATAAGTGACACTTTTACCTGCCACCATTATAAGCAAAAACAGGCCCGTTTGCAAGGGCTGTCTTTCCATGATGCACAGCTGTCCTGACGGGCAGGATCTTAGCCATTTCTTTAACGATTTCTCTGTGCAAAATCCGCAAAATTACCGCGTACCTGCGTCAAACATCTGTTCAAACCTCCCGGTATGCAAAAAAGTTGTATTCATCCTGAAATTTCACTTGCTCTCTTGTCAGAAAGCGATTATAATAGTAGTTGGTAAAGTTTTGGATTTTCACTTTACCGTACATTCCAACCCACAGCACGGGGAGTTTTCCCTGTTGGTCGTGTGCGCGGGCCGTTCTGCATGACAGCAGACAGCCTGCTGCAAAATAAATGAGAGAGTGAGAACGTAGACGGAGGTATTTTGAATGAGAAAAACGAAAATTATCTGCACCCTGGGCCCTTCCACCGACAAGGACGGCGTCCTGCGTGAACTGATCGCCAACGGCATGAATGTTGCCCGCTTCAACTTCTCCCATGGCTCCCACGAGGAGCACAAGGGCCGTCTGGACCTGCTCAAGTCCCTGCGCGAGGAGCTAGGCAAGCCCGTGGCTGCTCTGCTGGACACCAAAGGCCCTGAGATCCGCCTGAAGGACTTCAAGAACGGCACCGAGATGCTGGAAGCCGGCCAGACCTTCACCCTGACTACCCGCGATGTGGAGGGCACCAAGGAGATCTGCTCCATCACCTACAAGGATCTGCCTCAGGACGTGGCCCCCGGCGGCACCATCATGCTGGATGACGGCCTGATCAAACTGCAGATCCAGACCGTGAACGATACCGACATCGTCTGCACTGTGCTGAACAACGGCAAGATCAAGAACAAGAAGGGCGTCAACGTGCCCGGTGTGCATCTGTCCATGCCGTATATGAGCCAGCGCGATAAGGACGATATCATCTTCGGCATCGAGCAGGGCTTTGATTTCATCGCTGCTTCCTTTGTGCGCACCGCACAGGACGTGTACGAGATCCGCAACCTGCTGAACGAGTACGACTCCAACATCCGCATCATCGCTAAGATCGAGAACCGTGAGGGTGTGAACAACATCGACAGCATCCTGGCTGCCGCCGACGCCGTCATGGTGGCCCGCGGCGACCTGGGCGTCGAGATCGACTTTACCGAGCTGCCCGGCATCCAGAAGACCATCATCGACCGCTCCTTCGGCAAGCCCATCGTCACCGCTACCCAGATGCTGGACAGCATGATGGTGAACCCCCGCCCCACCCGTGCTGAGATCTCGGACGTGGCAAACGCCATCTACGACGGCACCTCTGCTATTATGCTGTCCGGTGAGACCGCTGCCGGTGCTTACCCCGTGGAGGCACTGAAGACCATGTCCGCCATCGCCGAGCGCACCGAGCAGGAGGGTCACTACCTGCGCGGCCGTCTGATGGAGCCCAACACCGGCAAGATCAGCGTTTCCGACGCTACCGCTCACGCCGCCTGCCTGACCGCCAAGGACGTGAACGCCGCTGCCATCGTCACCGTGTCCGAGTCCGGCACCACTGCCCGCCTGCTGAGCAAGTACCGCCCGCAGCAGCCCATCATCGCCTGCGTCATGAAGGAGCAGGTGCAGCGTCAGCTGTCCCTGAGCTGGGGCATCACCTCCCTGATGATGCCTCTGGCGCACAGCACCGACGAGCTGATCGAAATGTCCACCGCCCTGGCCAAGGAAAACGGCTTCCTGCACAACGGTGAGCTGGCCGTGGTGACCGCCGGCGTGCCCGTGGGCATTTCCGGCACCACCAACATGATCAAGATCCACATGGTGGGCAACTGCCTGGCCACCGGTGTGGGCGTCGGCCCGGAGAACGCCGAGGTGTCCAACGCCACCGGCAAGGCCTGCGTGTGCCGCACCCTGGACGAGGTGCGTGCCAAGTTCAAGCCCGGCATGGTGCTGGTGGTGCCCTCCACCAGCAACGAGATGCTGAACTATGTGCGCGACGCCGCCGCTCTGGTGGTGGAGGAGCCCGGCCTGAACAGCCATGCCGCCATTGCCGGCAAGGCTCTGCTCAAGCCCACCGTCGTGGGTGCCGTGGGTGCCACCTCTCACATCCGTGACGGCCTGATGATCGCTGTGGACTGCGCACACGGCAGCGTGCAGCGCCTGCAGGCCTGAGAAAGAGGGCGACACAATGGAACGCATTGCGAGCTTCTGTGTTGACCATACCAAGCTGGACCGGGGCATGTACCTGAGCCGTCAGGACGGCGACGTGCTCACTTGGGACATCCGCATGAAGAAGCCCAACCAGGGCGATTACCTGTCCACGGCCGCTGCCCACACGCTGGAGCACCTGTTTGCCACCTACGCACGCAATAGTGCCTTCCAGGATGGTGTGATCTATGTGGGCCCCATGGGCTGCCGCACCGGCTTTTACCTGCTGACCCGCGGCCTGACCTCTGCGCAGGCTTTGGAGCTGACCGTGGAGTCCTTCCGCTTTATGGCCGCCTTTGAGGGTGCCGTGCCCGGTGCCAGCGAAGTGGAGTGCGGCAACTACCGCGACATGGATCTGCCTGCCGCCAAGGCCGAGGCTGCTGCCATGCTGCCGGTTCTGGAAGCCCTGACCGCTGACCGTCTGCACTACTGAGCCTCTGTGCCGGAACTCTAGACAAACAACAAAACCCGGAACTTCCTG
>OODK01000637.1_pt1 | contig 28842 bp, 21 predicted proteins | sample 1671371 | NCBI WGS metagenome assembly OODK01 (sample SAMN06348150, study PRJEB24527) | human gut metagenome | biome: human gut; feature: ankylosing spondylitis patient; material: feces | host: Homo sapiens | place: China | collected 2015-10 | reverse complement strand
ACACGACGCTCTTCCGATCTCTGTATCATTGTCAGCAGCCGCCAGAAGCTTCGATACGACACTTTCGATATCATCACCGATATAGCCGGCCTCTGTCAGGGATGTGGCGTCTGTGATTGCCAGAGGCACATCCAGAAGTCTCGCCAGCGTCTTGACCAGATAGGTCTTGCCGCATCCTGTCGGACCGATCATCAGAATATTGGACTTCTCAATCTCAATATCATCCATTGTATTTGTTGCCACACGTTTGTAGTGATTATAAACGGCAACTGCGATCGCTTTCTTCGCCTGATCCTGTCCGATAACAAATTCATCCAGCTTTGCCTTCAGAATGTGCGGTGCTGGAATATTCTTTATATCAAATTCCGGATGGGCTTCTTCACAATCCTTCGCCTTCTTCTTCAGCTTCTGCTTCTTCGGGATCTGATTCTGTATATTCATCATATCATCCATATTCAGACCTCCCGGAAAAATATCCTGAATATTCATACCCTGCATCAGATCTGCATAGTTGCTGCCATCCATGACTCTGAAGCTGCGCTCCATACAGTCAATGCAAATACACATATTGTTCATACCCGGAATATGAAGCATACGTCCTGTCTTACTCTCCGGTCGTCTGCACATATAGCAGACATCTTCGTATTTCTGTTCATCTTCAGTGTCCTTTATATCATCGTTATTATAATCGCTCATTAACTCTGCTCATCCTCCTGTATTACTCTCTATTATAGACCAATCCCTGTCTGTATTCAATTTACAATTTTCTTAATTTTGATTTAAAAAAGGACGCATGAAAAATGAATTAACAATTTCCATACGCCCTTTGGTTATGCAATTCAGCCAATCTTACTGACCATTTGACTGGCCCAGACCGCCCTGACTGTTTCGGCTGCCCTGACCGTTATTCTGACCATTCTGCTGTGTACTCTGGCTGCTGTCTCCGGCATCAGCCTTTGATCCCATGATGGTTGTCAATGTCTGTTCTGTATAATTGCCGTTGCTGTCCGGGAACTGTGCTGTAATGGTGACACTGTCGCCCGGTGCACAATTCTGGATCAGTTTCTGAAGGTCTTCCATTGTGGAAACATCTTCACCATTGAATCCGGTAATAATGCATCCTGCCTGCAGACCTGCACGCTGTGCAGCGGAACCAGATGCCACGTTGCTGACATAGATACCGGCTGGTGCATTATAGGCAGATGCCGTATCTTCATCAAGTGTACCGCCTGTAATACCAAGGAATGCCGTTGTCTCATCTGTCTTTGCAACAATTGTACCATCGATGATGCCTTTGGCTGTTTCCAGTGCTGTATTAATAGGAATTGCATATCCCATACCTTCTACAGATGTATCTGAATACTTCACGGTATTCATACCGATCACTTCGCCCTTGCCATTCAGCAAAGCGCCGCCGCTGTTGCCTGGATTGATAGCTGCACTTGTCTGGAGCAATGTCATTGTCTTATCTGTCAATGCCACTTCTCTGTTGACAGCACTGATAACGCCTGTTGTCACTGACTGGCCGTAACCTAAAGCATTACCAATGGCAATCGCACTTTCACCGGCTTTCAACTGATCTGAATCGCCCATAACCATAACTGCGATAGCCTTCTTTGTATCGTCGGATAACTGGGACATATCAATCGTCAGGACTGCCACATCCTTATCCTCATCGTATCCCTTAACCGTTGCTGTAGCTGTGGTTTCATCTGAAAACTGAACGGATACCTCTTTGGCACCTTCAACAACGTGGTAATTGGTCATAACATATAATGTATTGTTCTCTTCGCTGATGATCATACCTGAACCGGCGCCTTTGGATTCCTGTGTGTACTGTCTGCCAAACCAGTCGGTGGAAGTTGATTCAACGGTTGTATTCACAGCTACTATTCCCGGCATAACATTGGCTACAATATCAGACACATCATTGGAATCCGTTGTTGTCACACCTTCTGCCGATGTCTTCACAATCTGAACATTGTAAGAAGGTGAACCGCTGCCGCTGGCTGATGCAGATACACCTGTTGCTTTATTCACACCAAACATCACAGCTGAAGCTGCCAGTCCGAAGACAACGCCGAGACATGCTGCCTTAACCACCGTCTTGCCAAAACCGCCCTTCTTCCGGGAATGATGTTTCTCAGGACCTGAATGGAAATTGCCGTTTCCGCCGTTTCCGCCGTTTCCGCCGTTTCCGCCATTGCCGCCGCTATTCTGTGTCGGATGATAATAGCTGTAATCATTGCCGGCCGCATAAGAACTGCCTGTGTGCGCTGTATTCGTTCTGTTCTCATATGCGGTACCGGATGTATATTCACTTCTTCTGTCTGTATCTGTATATAATGTAGAATTCTTCAAATCCTCTCTTGTCATTCTGTACAATCCGGATCCTTCCGTTCCTTCGTTCTGAGCGGTGCCTGCGGTCTGGTTCTGCTCATTAACATGATTATCAGTTTCTGTATGATCGAATCTATCTTGTTCATCAAATGCCATAATAGACAACCCCTTTCGTCTTTATTTCTTTTATGCCATTATACTACCACCTAATTGTGTTAAGATTGTGAACCAAAAATGAAAACTTTATGTTATCCGATCAATGACAACATTTGCCGATATTTGAGAAAAAGCTTGTCATCTCAACGTTTTTAAGGTATTATAAAAGTTGTTTATGCTTTTTAATATGCATTTCATTTTCATATAACCAATAGAGATTTCTGTCCGCGCAGGCATCTCGTACTACAAAGTGAGGATTTCTACAATGAGTAAAAGAAGAAAGAAGAGGAGATCATCCAAGACAAAGCGCTGGGGAATTATCTTCGGCATTGAATTGGTTCTTATTCTTATCCTGATCCCTGTTGTATTTGTCTATGCCAAGCTTTCTCTTATCCAGACAGCCTCTGCAAGTGATGTAGACAAAGCGAACATCGTTATCAACAATGATGTGGATGCCACAACACAAAAAGCATTGAAGGGCTACCGCAATATTGCACTTTTCGGTGTCGACTCCCGTGACGGCTCTCTTCAGACAGGCGCACGTTCTGACAGTATTATGGTTATCAGCATCAACCAGGAGACGAAGGATGTCAAGATTACCAGCATTTATCGTGATACATGCCTGAAAGTACCCGGATATGGTTTTACAAAGGCCACTCATGCCTATGCCTACGGCGGTGCTGAGCTGTCTATGAGTATGCTGAATACCAACCTTGACTTGGATATCACAGAATTTGCAACTGTTGATTTCGGTGTCCTGGCCAAGATCATCGACGCTGTGGGCGGTATCGATCTGGATATCTCAGATGCCGAATACAGTCTGATCAATCCTCTGATTGATGAACAGAACAGCGTCACCGGTTCTGATTCCGAATACATATCCGGCCCGGGCTACCAGCATGTCAACGGTACACAGGCCACCGCCTATGCCCGAATCCGAAAGATTGACAGCGACTTCAAGCGTGCTGAACGCCAGCGAATCGTTTTATCCAAGATTTTTGAAAAAGCCAAATCAGCGAATATCGGAACATTGCTGAATATTGTCGATACGATTCTCCCTGAAGTATATACCAACATGACGAGCACCGACCTGATTTCCCTCGCCAAGGATATCTTCAACTACAACATTGCCGATCAGACCGGTTGGCCATTTGAGAAAGAAACAGGCTCTCTCCCTTCAGACGGATTGAGTTATGTCTTTGCAGACAGTCTTGAACAGAACGTCAAAGAACTGCATGAATATCTCTTTGACAATGAGGATTTTACCCCTTCTTCTACTGTTTCTGATATCAGCTATGAACTTTATTGCGAAACCGGTTATTAATACTCAAAAGGCGCTTCCTTCGCGGAAACGCCTTTTATTCATTTCTTATTCTTCTTTTGCTTTTCTTCTATCTTTCTCTGGAGCATTTCCCTGCCTCGCTGCATTCGCTTTCTGACCGTTGCCGGCTTCAGGTCCAGCAATTCACTGATCTGCTGCGGTGAATACCCATAAAGCCCGTTCAGTATGATCAAATTCGAATACATCTCCGGAATCTGCTGTACATCCGCCAGCAATTCCCGGTAAATGAGATTGTCTAATGACTCATCCGCCCTGATCATGCTGTGTCTATAATCATTCTGATAGGTATAATCTTCCATGAAATAATATCGGTTGTTCTTCTTGAGCAGAGTGAAGCAGTTATTGACGAGAATTGTATTAATATAACATCTCGCTTTAATACTGTACGGATCACCAATCTGGTTCAAATGTTGCAGTAGCTTCATAAATGTCCACTGAACAGCATCTTCTGCCCATCCTTCATCTCTCAAAATAGCATAGGCCTTCCGCTTCATCGTTGATGCATACAGCCTGAAGGTTATGTTGAATTTTGCCACCTGTTCAGGGTTTTGCTGCTCCTCTGAATGCATATTCGATCCCGGATCCGTCAAATTCATTGCCATACTACCGCCTCCCACAAGCTCTCCTCAAACTCTTATAATATATAAACCTTCTTTTTCAACGAATTGTGACAGAAAAACCGAAAAAAATTAATTTTTTAATGAAAGTAATATTTTTTGATACCGTTGAACATATATCCCGCGAAGCAAAACAATGCTTTTGGCATACTGAAACCCATGTGCCGATATACCTTAAACGTCATCTTCGCTGAATGAAGCTTATTGCCTGATTTGCCTGTCTTGCTCAGCCGGTAGTTCAATAAAGGCTGATTCACGGCACAAGCCGTATGATAATGTCTCAAAATCTGAAGCCACATAATATAATCTTCATGGCATTCATCATGTACCATCGGAAATGCAGTGGCTGCATCACGCTTGATCACAACAGAGGAACAATTGACAGGATTCTGGAACAGCAGATCCCTATATGTAAGCTTTTCTTTCACACCGATGATTCTCTCCGTCGGTCTTCCATCCGGTGTGACCAGCCGTCTTCCTGATGCACACAAAACATAACCAGTCTTTCTGAGTAATGTCAGCTGCATTTTCAGCTTTCCAGGCTCCCACCAATCATCGCAATCCAAAAAAGCGATATATTCACCTCTTGCCTGCCTTACACCCCGATTGCGGCTCTCTGCAACGCCTATATTGTGCCTGTTATGCAGCACCGTTATCTCCGACCGCTCCATGTACGGCGACAAAACCTCTGCCAGACAATCTGTTGAACCATCATCGACAATGATAATCTCCAACGGTACATCCTGTATTAAAGCTGAATCAATTGCCTGTGCAATATAATCCGCACCATTATGCACAGGAATAATAACAGATACCTCTACATGCTTCAATTCTTCTTGTCCTCCGTACGCAATGCTGTCTTCTGACCGGTATCAAGCCCCTCTGAGTTCTCTTTCTGGAAAAGAATCTTCACTGTCTGAATAATGATCATCAAATCCAGTGCGAAGGTATAGTTCTCGATGTAAGTCAGATCCAGTTTCAGCTTATCATAAGGTGTTGTACTGTATTTGCCGAAAACCTGTGCATAACCTGTCAGTCCTGCTTTCATCTTCAGACGGAAATCAAACTCCGGAATACTCTTCTTATACAGTTCTGCAATCTCAGGGCGCTCCGGACGCGGACCAACAAATGCCATATCCCCTTTTAGAATATTGAAGAGCTGTGGCAGCTCATCGATATGCAGAGACCGGATCACATGCCCAACAGGGGTAATACGGTCGTCATTCTTCTTCGCCAGCTGTGCACCGGTTTTCTCAGAATCCACACGCATGCTTCTGAATTTGTAGATCATAAAAACCTTATGATTATATGTCAACCTTTCCTGTTTGTAAAAAACCGGCCCGCCATCATAAAGCTTGATCAATACGGCCACCAGAAGCAATATCGGCGAAAAAACAACCAATATGATACATGAAAAAACAATATCTGATGCTCTCTTGAGCAGTCTCTGCTCTGCTGTCAGGCCGCGATTCCTGAACAGCATCAATTCTGTATCAAAGAGATTGATGGTTGTTGAACTCTTGATCATAATATCCGAAATCTTCGGAATACTGTAACAGCGAATAGAGTTGGCATAACAATATTTCAAAAATTTATTGCGATAAACAGACGGAATATCACCGATCACAATTGCTTCATAATGGCTGATCCGTTCTATGACTGCATCATAACCCTCTGAAATATTGATCATATCAACAATACTGTACTTGTCCGTTCTGGATGTCATCTTCTGGATCAGTGCCTTTGGATTGATATCACCATAAACAAGCAGCATCTGTCTCGGCGGATAAATCTTCGCATAAATCCATCGCATGAAGATCACCCATGCAATAACAGCGACAACATCATAAAGGGTCATCTGCATGATAGGTTCCAGATAAGCCGAAAAACGCCAACGGCCAATCAGCGCCAGCTGCATATAAGTCACGCCATTGCAGCATAAAACGGCAAGGATCTGGGACGCAATAACATCTGAGACTTTCAGATAACCAACCTTATAGGCACCAAAAATTTTTGAAAAGAAGAAATTGATAAAAGCATACACTCCCATCAATGCCCAGTTACCTCGGCGCCAGTATAATGCTCCGATAACTGATCTGTAGTTATAGTAGCGATGCCAAATATAGTAGAATATCACCACTTGAACAAGCAGAATCAGTGCAGAAGCAAAAAACATAATTAAGCGTTTATATTGTTCTCTATTTTCCACAATCTTTTCTCCTTAGACTACAATATATTTCATTATAATCTGATTTTTCAAAAATAACAATCAAAACCTGTGGTAAAAACACGATTTACCACAGGTTTTGCCAAATTATGTATTTCGTTGTTAGATCAGCCGATTACTTGCTGATATACTGAGATGAAACATAGCCGTCATAATTCACACCGCCATAGTTCACTGTAATATGATACCAGAGACTTCCACTGCCGTCCTTAACAGATTCACTGATCGTCACTTTGGTCCCTTCGGAAATAACAACCAGTACTTTGTTGGATGTACCGGCTCCGCTTCGAACATTCAGCCATCCATCAACAACACGACCGCTTGTCGGTGTACTGTCCGATGTCTGATCGGATGATGCTGTGCTGCCTGATGAGGAAGACTGCTTCAGCATATCAGAACGGATATAACCGGTATTGCCGGACTTTGCCTTGACCTTATACCAGATATTTCCGCTACTGTCCTTATCCTGACCTACAACCGTCAATGTATCCTCAAGATAAATGACTTCAATAACACCCTTGGATGTACCGGCTCCGCTTCGCATATTGACACCGTCATATTTTACCTGCATCTTCTGTCCATTCAGATCTGATTCTGTTCCTGAATTTGAATTATTGCTGTCACTCTTTGTATCGCTGCTGTTTGAGCTGTCAGCCTTTAGAAGGTCAGAGCGGATATAACCGGTCTTGCCGGATGCTGTCTTAATCTTATACCAGATATTGCCGCTGCTATCCTTATCCTGACCTACGACAGTTACCTTCTCATTCTGGTAGACAACCGTCACAACGCCCTTAGATGTACCGGCTCCACTTCGAACATTGACCACATCATACGCAACCTTCATTGTCTGTCCGGATACATCTGTCGAAGTATCTGAGTTGTTGTTATTGCTGCTGTTGCCACCTGCGTTCTTCTTCGTCAGATAAGAAGAATGCACATAGCCAGTCTTACTGCCTGCAGTAATCTTATACCACAATGTACCGCTGCTGTCCTTTGCTTCTCCGGTAATCGTTACTGCTGTATTCTTTGTCAGTGTTGTCACGACTGAATAATTCGTGCCGGCACCTGAACGCATATTCAATGCACCGCAGTTAACAACTGCCGGGATAGATGTTGCCGGTGTGCTGTTATCAGAATTACTATTATTGTTATTATTGCCATTGCTGCTGTTATCACTCTTTAATGTAATATACTGTGCAAAAACATAACCCTTATAGCTCTTACCGCTCTTCGTGAATGACACCGCATACCACTTACTGCCGCTGCTGTCTTTAGCTGTTCCGGTAATTGTAACCGCCTGGTTTCTGGATATGGTTGTCACCACACTGCTTCCTGTACCCGCGCTGCTTCGAACATTCAGTGCTGAACAGTTCACAACGCCGCTGCCTGATGCAGTTTCTGTATTATTATTATTGTTATTAGAACCGGAATTCTTGACTGTAATGTAATCGGCACAGACATAACCTGTTCTGCCGCCTACCTTCACTTGATACCATTTCGTTCCCTTGCTGTCATTAGCTTCGCCAAGGATATCTACACTGGTATTCTTGCTGATGGCTGTAATAATGCTGTTATTCGTGCCAGCTCCGCTTCGGACATATAAGCTGGAACAATTCACAGTGCCTGCTCCGATCACTTTGTCAGGCGTCGTTGTATTGTCTGTATTGCCCGGATCCCCTGAAACTGTACCGCCTGCATTCTTGCCTTTATAGATAGCCAGACGATCCACACCGGATTCACTGTATGTTGCAAAAAGATCTGTATTACGGTCACCCGGATCCAGCATATAGACTGTGCTGCCTTCAATTCTGTCAACAGCTACCCAGTGTCCGCCGTTTCTGACAGAAACAATAACACCGTAGCCGTTATTGACATACTCCGCCATCTTGGCGATCTTCTGTGCCTTTGTCATATTCGCCAGGCTCACTCGGCTGTTATACAGCGTAAAGTTGTCTGCTGCGCCGCATACCTTACCCCAATACAAAGAACCATCTGATGTAAAACCGCCGTTGTTATTCAAGTAGGTAACCAATGTTCCCGGATTAAAGGAGGATGCATCTGCACTGCCTGTATGACAAATCAACATTGCAATAGCTGTAACCAGACATCCTGATGACTTCATGGTATACTGGCTCTTGCCTAAATGAATGCTTCCCCATTCCGAATCCCACTGTGCCCAGGACCGATAATCAGAACTGGCTGCATTCGCAGTGACAGTTCCTGATAATGGGATACACATCAACATAATCATCAACATTGCTAATAGCTTCTTCTTCATACGTTTTATACTCACTTGCCTTTCCGTCCTTCTCTGTTATGTATTTTCATCGATACATATCGTTTTATTTCAATTTGTATCACACTAACTGGTACTATTCTATCACACCCTTTAACATTTTTAAAGTTATTTTGTAACAAAAATTTAATTTTTTGTTACAAAATAACCGTATAAAAAGGCTGCCGTCACCTGTTATATGACGGCAGCCTCCATGACTGCAATGCTTTATTTCTTTCTGAAGAACAGTCTGTTCATCGCGCTGAAAATCGCTCTTACAGAGGAACGTGTGATGTTGGAACTGATACCAACACCGAAAGCTTTCTCGCCTGTTTCTGAATTCATCAGTTCAATATAAGATGCAGCCTGAGAATCGGAACCGGTTGTCAATGCATGCTCCTCGTACATTGTCAGTTTGGTATTGAAACCACCCTGGTTGCACAGTGCATGCTTAACTGCATCAATTGGCCCATTGCCGAAGCCTTCGATGGTCTTTAACTCATCCTTGAATGTATAAGTCAGAACAACCTTTGTATCGTAGCCTTCTGTTGTCTCGGAAATATCTTCTGCGCGCATCTTCTTGAAATGCAACGGATATTTTGCATTGATATACATCTCTCTGAACTTGTCCATGATCTGTGACGGTGATACTTCACCCTGACGCTCAGAAAGTAACTGAATCTCATCAGCCAGCTCTTTGTGCATCACCTTCGGGAGTTTGAAACCATAGTAATGATCCATAACAAAGGCTACGCCGCCCTTTCCGGACTGACTGTTAATACGAACGATCGGTTCGTACTCTCTTCCAAGATCTGCCGGGTCGATCGGCAGATATGGAACTTCCCAATACTCGGAATTTCTCTGTTCCATCGCATGAAGTCCCTTGTTGATGGCATCCTGATGAGAACCTGAGAATGCTGTGAAGACCAGCTTGCCTGCATATGGATGACGCGGATCAATATCCATCTTGGTACATCTCTCATATACATCTATAATCTCATTGACATTCTCAATATCCAGTTCCGGATTAATGCCCTGTGAAAACATATTGTAAGCAATGTTCAGAATATCGACATTACCTGTACGTTCACCGTTTCCAAATAATGTACCTTCAATTCTGTCTGCACCAGCCAGCAATGCCAGTTCAGAAGCAGCCACACCACAGCCTCTGTCGTTATGCGGATGAATACTCAGCACAATCTTGTCACGCTCTGTAAAATGTCTGGACATCCATTCAATCTGGTCTGCATAGACATTCGGTGTTGTCATCTCAACTGTTGCAGGCAGATTGAAGATGATCGGATTCTCCACAGTCGGCTGCCATACTTCCTTGACTGCCTCACAGATATCCAGCGCAAAATCAAGCTCTGTACCTGTAAAGCTCTCCGGTGAATACTGAAGCTGGATATTGCCGTCAAAGCCTTCCATATACTTCTTCACCATCTTCGTACCATCAACTGCAATCTGCTTGATCTCTTCACGACCCATATTAAAGACCACATCTCTCTGCAGGGTGGATGTGGAATTGTAAATATGGATAATGACATTCTTGCATCCCTGAATAGCCTCAAATGTTCTCTTGATCAGATGCTCTCTGCACTGGATCAGGACCTGAACCTTGACATCATCAGGAATCAGATTTCTCTCAACCAGTGTTCTCAGGAAATCATATTCAATCTGAGAAGCTGCCGGGAAACCGACTTCGATTTCCTTGAATCCCAGTTTCACAAGCAAATTGAAAAATTCAATCTTCTCTTCAACAACCATTGGCTCGATCAGTGCCTGATTGCCATCTCGCAGATCGACACTGCACCAGATCGGTGCCTTCTGGATTTCTTTGTCCGGCCACTGTCTCTCCGGATAATGAACTACAGGTACTCTCTTATATCTCTTATAATTTAACATTTTATATTCCTCCGTTAATCACTGTATTTGCGCATGAAAATAAAGCCAAGGAATTCCATCAGCTTTAACTATCTGCGGACCTTTCTGCTGCATCCCTGTTGGTTATCTTACGATCTATGAGCGACGGAGTCGAAGGACCACTCCATACAATTAACTTAAACAATGTCGGACTTAAAATACTAACCCCATGTCTTTCATTCCTTTTCAATCTATTTCCAGACGAACTTCGTCTAAACATTACTTTAGCAAAAAAAAGTGTATCTGTCAATATTCTGTGTATAAAAATACGGTGTGCCGCCCTGATATTCACAAAAAAAGACCGAATAAAATGTTCATCACAGGCCGCTCCGCTGCCAGATCTCCGCTTCGATAAGTGCTGAAGCACCTGTGACTGAACATTTTATTCGGCCTCTCCTATCCAAGTACTGTTTGCTCAATACAATATGTATTTTTATTCAGATGATAGATGACCCGATCATTTTTATTCCTACACCGATGCGTATGGGCTTTCCGCTTACGGATTTATAGTTCTTCGAGTCGCTCTCTGATAACCAGTTCCAGTTCTTTCAGGGCTGTGTTTTCATCGCTGCCGTCACAGGACAGCGTTATCCTATCCCCTGATTTGATACAGGCTGACAGAACACTCAGTACACTTTTGGCATTAGCCTCTGTTCCGTCTGCTGTCGTTATTGTAATATGCGATTGAAATTTTGTTGCGGCTTTACACAGAATACCTGCAGGTCTCAGATGAAGTCCCGACGAGTTTTGAAGCTGCAGTTCTACACTTACCATCTTCAGTGCCTCCCTCAATATCCTATTTTCTATTCATCACTGGTCTTAGAAATCACCACATGTACATATGCATCTGCGGCCAGTTCCAAATTATCATCAAAGATAACCGTCAGCGGCAGGTCATATTCTCCCTCACCATAATTGCTCACATCGATCAGCGCTGTCAGATTATCTGCTGTCAGACTGTTAATCTCACTGGATATTCCTTTAACTTTCAATGTTACTGCCTTATCAGAAGACCCTGGCCCGCTCTTTTGATAAGTATAGGCTGTATTACTGCCCTTCAGCGATATCTTGCTCAGCGGCAGTTCAAAGGATGTCTCTGTAATCTGCTGAATATCCACAACCAATGCAACTGTTGCTTCCTTATCCGTAAATACAACGCCATCCGGAAGCTGCTCGGCAAGATTCTGTACAATCGATATGGAATCTTCCACCTTGCTGTTCTTGCCTGAAATATCATAATCCTTCAGTGTTACCTGACTGATCTTGTCCAGATCTTCCTTTCTTCCGGCAACAGTCACCTCTTTCGGTTCATAGGCTGCCGAAACCATCTTGTATCCATGCGCCACCTGTCCCGTTACACCAAAGTCCACCGGCACCGTCTTCGTTTCATAGATCGGCACAGTGACGCTGATATCGGTCTGTGAAATATTCAATGTAGAACTCGATACCTCACCCCCGCTCTGATCCAGCAGTTTCAGCGTCGTATTCGTCGTCACATCCGTTGTATTACCGCTGCCTATGCTGACATTGACACTGGCCTCGTTAATCTTATTGACCACCGACTCAGGACCGGATACTGTAACCATATTCGGTGTTGCCACACCCTGACCGATATAATAGCCCTCAGAAACCTTGCCATTCGTATTCACTTTGACATTTAACGACTTCTCAACCAGATCTTCTATTTCAACCTTGAGTACTGTGCTGCTTCCAATTGGTGTGATCTCAAGACTCGGATATTTCGGACATGAGACATCCACCATGACCGCACCTGTAATCGACAGTGTGGAAAGATCTGCCACTGCCAGAAGATCATCCTTCGACAATCGATTGACCACCGAGGTCTTTCCCTTGACCTTGACACTGACTGTATTGCCGCCTACATAGCTGTAGGCCTTACCTGCTTCAGTGATCTGATCTCCATTCACTTCCGTCACGCTGATATCTGAAAATTCACGGGTATACACCGGATCTTCAATGCTTAAAACGACAATCCATACCAGAATTGCAAGAGCCAATGACAGAAGTTTCAAACCAAAATTATGCGTCAGTCTTTCTCTCATTCTTAATCCTTCCCATCAGCTTTTTACGTTTGCCTTCTTCTATTCCCTGTGTAATCTCTGAAAGTTTCTTCTTCAATTCATCCTGTCCAACATCCCGCTTCAGCAATCCGCCTTCCGCAATTGAAACAGCACCGGTTTCTTCCGAAACAATAATCGTCAGACTATCGGAGACCTCACTGATGCCAACGCCGGCACGATGTCTTGTTCCCAACTCCTTGCTAAGTTCCATATTGTCACTCAGCGGCAGATAACAGGTCGCCGCTACAATTCGCTGGTTCCTTATGAATACCGCACCATCATGGAGCGGTGTATTATGTTCAAAAATATTCATCAGCAGCTGACTGGATATCTGTGCATCAATGGGAATACCCGTACGCTCGTATTCATTGAGAATCACCTGCTTCTCCATAACGATCAGCGCACCGGTTTTGACCTTGCCCATCTCATATACGGCACGTACAATTTCGGAATTGATCTTGTCCAGACTTCTCCTGTCCTCCTCTGCGCGCACCGTTGCCGGACCGAAAATAGAGAAGATAATATTCTTTCTTCCCAGCTGTTCCAATGCACGTCTGAGCTCAGGCTGAAAAACAATCACAACAACCGTCACAAGCACACCTGCGGTCTTCGACATGATCCATGTCAGTGTTGTCAGATGAAAGAAATAGGAACCCAGGGCAAAAACCGTCACGACAACAATGCCCTTCAGAAGTGTCCAGGCTCTGGTGTTCTTGACCCATATCAGTAGTTCATAAATAATAACTGTGAGGATAAGAATTTCAACAATATAGGTAATATGAAACGACTGCGGCAATCCAATATTCGTCAATGATTTCATCCAGTTATTCATTTCATATCCCCCCTGTCTTTCACTGATTCCCGTTAACTATTCCTCATGATCCTTTGATGCCTGCACCTCTTTGGATGCAAACGCCTTCTTCCTGGAATTCATCTTCACAACATTCTTCTCCGGTTCCGATATGAAAATCTTCGGAACAGCCTTTACATAATAATAATAATCGTCATCTTCAAATTGTATATATTCTTTTCTGGAATAATCTACAGCACATTTCATAAACTGCAAAAATACTGCCAGTAAAGTACCAATGATGATACCCACGTTCGTCATGATTATATTCAGCTCTGTTCCAAATGCCGCTGCACAGAAAAACGTAACAATGATCTCTGCTGCTGCACCGGCCACAATCGCTGCATACCAGGCATAATCAAAGGATAACTGACTGATCAGATAAACAACCGTCATCGTCACTGCTGCCGCAATGGCATAAGACCAGATAGACTTGTCATCGGCTAACTGACCGAAAATCGTGCTGATGGCTTCTGTCGCACCTTCAAGGTTGATGGACATGCCTGTACCTGTCATGGATACAGCCGCACATGCATATCCCAGAAACTTCACCATAAACAGACCGATCACTGCCGGAACAACCGCATAAGGTGAAAAATACATACCTGCCAGGATCGGGATCATATAATGAAGATTGTACTGCATCAGTACCGGCACCGCCAGCAACACAACACTCTGTCCCGGTGCAAACTTCAAAAACATCAGATACACGATGAGCATAACCACAACTGTCAGAACAGCAAGCAAAACGGACAGCTTCACCATATGTGCTGCAATAACTGCTGCCACGATAAATACCGAAAAACTGCCCGGAATAATCGAGCAGATCAATGCCAGCAATATATTGACCATCGGATTGTTCAAAACTTCAAAATATCCAAGCTGTGAATTGACACAACTGAAAACAAACATCATTCCTATAAACTTGGCAATGATCAGGAACCATGTCTCGTATTCTTTCACAAAGCGATTGATTCTGTCCCTCATCACAAAAATCTCCGTCATCTCTTATCCTCCTGTGATCGGCTGTTCTTCTCACCGCACTGGTCAATATGGCGCAGTATGCGATAATACTTCTTTAACTGTTTATGGCTTGACTGATACTGCCATGCATAATAAATAATACCAATACCCGTATAAATAAGCGCTAGAATCAGGTAAACAAGCAGTACTTCCTTCAGGAACACCATCAACTGCATATTCGCTGCTAATGCGAATATATCCTCAATCTTGCAAACCGCATAGAGTCCTACCATCAGAATATAGGCAACCGTCACACCAATCATGTTCTTCATCAGATGGAGTCTGACATAATCACCAAGAAAATATTCATTTCGTTCAAGATCCGTATGTCCCTGACGCTTCTCATAAATAGAAGCTCTGGTCATCCAGCGGATTTTCTCTTCATTCAGCATAAACTTATCCTTTCCTCTATTATTCAATCCGGGCGTTTCTTCCCGCCGGGATAACCCAAAAGGTATATTGAGTATACCACATTTATACCTTATATGCCATAATTTAGAAAAAAAAAGTAATATGCGATACAGCCGTCTTAATGTACCGTCAAATCCTTAATAACCTCTCCGGCAATGATCAGGCCCACAACAGACGGGACAAAGGCTGTACTTCCCGGAATCTGACGTCTCTGTGTACAGGTTCTTGCACTTTCCGGCGGACAGATACAATGTGACCTGCAGCTGTTGGCCGTATCATCAATCGGTGTTAATGCCTTTTCTTTCGAATAAACAACTTTCAGCTTGCGGATGCCCCTTTTCTTCAGCTCCCGGCGCATAACCTTTGCCAGAGGGCATACCGATGTCTTATAAATATCCGCCACTTCAAAAGCTGTCGGATCCAGTTTATTGCCAGCTCCCATTGAACTGATGATCGGTGTACCGGCCTTCTGCGCAGCCTCCACAAGCATAATCTTGCCCGTGACGGTATCGATGGCATCCACAACATAATCATAGACAGAAAAATCAAAAGCATCTGCCGTATCCGGCATAAAAAATGTCTTATAGGTATTGACCACTGCATCCGGATTAATATCCAGAATTCTTTCTTTGGCTGCATCCACTTTGTACTGTCCGATTGTTTTTCTTGTTGCAATAATCTGACGATTGATATTCGTCAGGCACACCCTGTCATCATCAATCAGATCCAGTGTGCCGACGCCGCTTCTTGCCAGGGCTTCAACTGTAAATCCGCCGACACCGCCTATTCCAAAAACTGCCACTCTGGCATTTTTCAGTTTTTCCATATTGTCATGTCCCAGCAGTAATTCTGTTCTAGAAAACTGATTCAGCATATTTTCCTCCTAAATTCAATGCACGCATTTACAACATTCCTTATCAAAGTCCTTCCTGTCAGGCGTGTACCATCCATTAACCGCGGTATCTGTTAAGTACCGCATATATTTCCTGCGTCCTCGGCCGTGCCAGCCCGCAGGGTACATAGCCACTGCAAAAAGCCTGCCATCCTTTTTTCTCAAAAAGTGTTTCTATTTCACTGACAGATTCCCGGACTGTCTGTGCTGACTTTGCCTTCTCCAGAAGATAACGCATAAAATAAGCCAATGCCGTTGTCTGCTCACTGTCTGCCAGCTGCTCTGTATATCTCAGATCAACGTTTTCCTTATCAAGCATCAGCATTTCTTTGCCCATGATCTTCACTTTCATTGTACGCGGACGATCTGCGGCACCTGATCCATGACGTCCTCTCCGGCCGCCGCGTTCTCTGCCCGTGTCCGTCACTTCCCGTTTATGACCGGCTGCCGGACTTTTTCTGTCAAATACCGGCATCTCAAAGGCTGCAGTCTGCACCTGCTCCATAACATGCTGTCCACAGGCATTTTGTCCACAGATGGTGCGGACTTTTTCCGTGATATCCACCACATGATAGCGATCCATCTGGATAACTCTGTCTGCTTTATAAAAGAATGCGCCTGAGCTTCCGGCAACAAGAATTGTCGATATACCCGCCTGCTCATAAAGTGCGCGCATCCGCTCGATAAATGGCGTAATCGGCTCTTTCTCCCGGGAAATCACCCGCTGCATCAGCGCATCCCGCACCATAAAATTCGTTGCCGATGTATCTTCATCGATCAATAACAGCCGTGTCCCCGCCTCCATACTCTCAACAACTCCCGCAGCCTGAGAAGTGCTGCCGCTGGCATCCATCGTTGAAAAGCAGGTCGTATCCCTGCCATTCGGAAGATCATTAATGAACATGGAAATATCTACATTCCTCACAGAACGCCCGTCTTCCGCTCTCAGCTTCACTGCCGTATTGTCTGTGATAACCAATTCCCTGCCGTCACCACCGATATGATTATACACACCGTTTTGCAGCGCCTCCAAAAATGTAGACTTGCCATGATAACCGCCGCCGACGATCAGCGTAATGCCCTCAGGTACAGCCATTCCTGTCACCTTGCCGCGATGCGGCAGTTCAACCGTCTCTGTCATTGAATCCGGTGCCGTAAACGGAACGCTTCCTGCCATCGGCAGTTCTGACACACCACTCTTTCTCGGCAAAACAGAACCATTTGCAGCAAAAGCGACCCAATGCTTCTCAACAAGTATCTTCCGCAGCGCTTCCTGGTCCTCTGCCAGCCAGACAGCCTGTTCCACTGCCTGATGATCAAGCCTTCGCCAACACATAGCATTCTCGATGCACTCCGGAAGAAAATCAAATACTATCTTTTCCAGTTCCTTTGCCTGAATTGTCCTTCCAAAAGCCGGAAAACCCACATGAAATCTGAGTATAATCCCTTCCCCGTCAATTTCACAGGCGCTTCGCTCCAGTACCTCCTGGCCGCACCGGCTGATGCTCATCAGACCGCTCTTGCCGGATCCTCTGGCTTTGAAATTGCATTTTTCAAACTGTCTCCCTGCTTCACGGACAATATAATCTCTGAGTGCTGTTTTTGCATACGGATTCTCATAATATCGCTCCGGGATCCTGGCCTGTCTGTGAGACAGCTCCACATGCAGACTGGAAGGTGAAGCAAACGGATCTCCCTGCACATGATCAATGGTTAATCTATATTTCTCAAACTGCCAGGTTCCTGCCAGTGCCTTATAGGCCGGATAGCTCCGCCTGTCCATCCCCCGCAGTTCATTTCGAAGTTCTTCAGCTGTTCGCATTCCAAAAATCTCCTTTCGGCCATTTTGACTCTTCCTATTTTATTACAACTCCTTCTCCCGGTCAATCACTGAAGGAAAGGAATTCAACAAAGTACGCATCTAAGTCAGCAACGTAAAAGGCTGCCTTCCGGAAACTTTCCGAGAAGCAGCCTGTAAAGTAAAATATGTCAACTGTCACAAAAACATCAGTAAATGATACATGGCAAATGCGCATACCCATGCAATGGCGCACTGCAGAATGACCACACCAATGGCCCATTTCTGTCCCAGCTCCCTTCGTATGGATGCAATGGCAGCTACACACGGTGTATAAAGCAAACAGAACACAAGCAATGCTGCCGCTGCTTTTGTCGATATCAGCGACGTCAGTGCAGTTGTTGTCCCAAACAAAATGGATAATGTGGAAACAACGCTCTCTTTGGCAATAAAACCGGTGATCAATGCTGTTGATATTCTCCAGTCACCGAATCCAAGCGGCGCAAAAACTGGTGCGATCACACCGGCAATACCGGCCAGGATACTATCTTTGGATTCTGTCACCATATTCAGATGCGGACTGAATGTTGTCAGGAACCAGACAATAATCGTTGCCAGGAATATAACCGTAAATGCTCGCTGAAGGAAATCTTTTGCCTTATCCCACAAAAGCTGCAGAACATTCTTGGCTCCCGGCATTCTATAATTCGGCAGCTCCATAACAAAAGGTACCGCATCCCCTTTGAAAATACTGTTCTTCGCAATCATCGCCACCAGAATACCGACTGCAATACCGCCAAAATAAAGTGCAACCATAATCAATCCACTGTACTCCGGAAAAAATGCCGCCGTAAAAAATCCGTAAATCGGCAGTTTTGCAGTACAGCTCATAAACGGAATCAGCATGATCGTCATCTTACGGTCACGTTCCGACGGCAGGGTTCTGCTGGCCATAACCCCCGGTACTGAACATCCAAAGCCGATCAGCATCGGTACGATGCTTCGTCCCGAAAGGCCAATCTTTCTCAACAGCTTATCCATAACGAAAGCCACTCTGGCCATGTAACCTGTATCCTCCAGAAGTGACAGGAAAAAGAACAACGTCACGATGATCGGCAGGAAACTTAACACACTGCCGACGCCATTGAAAATACCGTTAATAATCAACGAATGCAGGGCATCATTCACATTCCAGGCTGTCATTCCCGCATCTGCCAGCTCCGTCAGCCATCCAATGAACTGTCCAAGCAGTCCCTGCAGCCATGCCCCGATCACGTTGAATGTCAGCCAGAAAACCAACGCCATAATACCGATAAAAGATGGAATAGCTGTATATTTGCCGGTAAGGATCTGATCGATCTTACGGCTTCTCTCACGTTCCTTGCTCTCATGCGGTTTGACCACGCATGCTTCTGTCAGGCGCTGGATAAATGAAAAACGCATATCCGCAATGGCCGCTGCACGATCAAGTCCGCGTTCCTCCTCCATCTGACAGATAATATGCTCAAGCATCTCCTGCTCATTCTGTGACAGTTTCAAAGCTTCCAGGATGCCGTTATCGCCCTCCACCAGCTTTGTGGCCGCAAAGCGCACAGGGATGCCGGCCTGTATGGCATGATCTTCAATCAGATGCATAATGCCATGCAGACAGCGGTGAACCGCACCGCCATGATCACTCTCATCGCAGAAATCTTTCCTTCCGCGGCATTCCTGATACTTCGCCACATGCAGCGCATGACTTGCAAGTTCCTCAATACCTTCATTCTTCGCTGCCGAAATCGGTACAACCGGAATTCCAAGAAATGTCTCCATCTCATTGATATCAACGGTTCCGCCATTGCCGCGCATCTCGTCCATCATATTCAATGCCAGCACCATCGGTACATCCAATTCCATCAGCTGCATGGTCAGATAAAGATTTCTCTCAATGTTGGTTGCATCCACAATATTAATAATACCTGTCGGCTTTTCATCAAGAATAAACTGCCTTGAGACAATTTCCTCACTTGTATAGGGTGACAGGGAATAAATTCCCGGCAAATCTGTCACCAGTGTATTCTCATGTCCTCTGATCACACCGCTCTTACGGTCCACAGTAACTCCCGGGAAGTTACCTACATGCTGGTTGGAACCGGTGAGCTGATTAAATAATGTTGTCTTACCGCAATTCTGATTGCCCGCCAATGCAAAAGTCAGTGTTGTCCCATCCGGAAGCGGATGCTCCGTCTCCTTCTCATGGTATTTGCCACCCTCACCAAGACCGGGATGATCCGTAAAGCGCCCGCTTTCCTTCAATCTTCCACCTTTTCCCGCCTTAGAGGCCTCATGTTCGGCTCCTGCCTTCTGAACTTCTTCAATCTCTATCTGCTCTGCATCTGCCAGTCTCAGTGTCAATTCGTATCCGTGAAGCCTCAGCTCCATCGGATCTCCCATCGGCGCATACTTCACAAGTGTTACCTGAACCCCCGGAATCATGCCCATATCCAGAAAATGCTGCCTAAGGGCACCTCTTCCGCCTACTGTCGTGATAACGGCAGATTCACCCATCTGTAAATCTCTTAATGTCATTTTATGTCTCCTATTGATAAAAAAAATCAATTCTTACGGAGTTAGTCTATCCTTATTAATAATTTTTGTCAATAGCTGTCGAGGCAGAATATAGTAAACAAAATAAAACGTTCTTTACCACAAAGAAATCGTGCCCACCAAAGTGTTCACGATTTCTTATTTTGCGTGTTTTTATTTCTACAATTCACCGGCCTTTGCTGCCATTTTTCTCACCTGTCTGCCGATGATCACGGCCAGCACCGTCAAAACGATATCTTTTGGTACAAATGCTGTCAGGGAATAAATAATAATGCCTCTCAGATCATTACCTGAAAGCAATGCCCACTGCAGGGCGCCCACACCTTCACAGACAGCCAGACCCACCAGAGATAAAATAATATTCACTGTCATATTCAGCTTTGCATTCTGCGTCTTTGGCTGGATACCGCATAAAATTGTCATCACCGGCCACGCAATGATGTAACCGCCTGTCAGGCCTGTCAGAACAGAAAGCCCGCCTTTAAAATTAGCAAAAACCGGAACGCCAACGGCACCGATTAAAATATACACAAGAACCGCCAGAACACCTCTCTTCCAGCCCAGGATCACACCCACCAGTGCAACCGCAAAAACCTGCACCGTAATCGGGACACCTGTCGGCATCGGCAGGGAAATCTGGGACATAACCGCCAGGAATGCGGCAAACATGCCGGCTAACACAATATTCTTCACTGAAATTCTGTTTGAAAATTCATTTTCCATGGTAACAACTCCTCTACATCTCTTCTTAATGTAGAAACAAGCATTAGAAAAAGCCATCAAATTATCAAAACTGTAATGAACTGGCAGTTCGGAGCAGGCCGCTCTCGCTGCCCAGCGCTGTCAACAGTACATAAGGCAGTAAAAGACACTGCCTAAGTACTGGACGCGCTGGAAGCACCTGTATCCGAATCTGTCAGTTCATTACAGCTATCCAGGATAACAAGGTTTTTTCTAATGCTTGTTTCTTTCATTCAAATAAAAATTTCTGATGTTGGTATTGTAAACCATAGAAAGCCTATTGTCAACCATTTTTATATTTAAGTTAACAATAGGCTCGTGTACATTTTCTACATGCACTTATCTCATCTATCTATACCATTTGAATTGCACGCATTCTAACAAATTTCCAAACTCAAAAGTCCTATACTCGAGTTTATCTATCCATTTCTATAACCTTCCGAGCTGCACTCCCCTATAACCCCTACGGCGTAAATAATATTTGCGAAACTCACAGCCTTTGAAAATGTTGAGGTATTTAACAGTTGTATAACCTTGAATTATTAAGGCAAAACTCAATAAACCTCATTATCGATTGGATCACTGTATTATTCAGATGCAGGTGCTTCAGCACCAGCCGGTCCTTAGGCAGCGTCCTTTGCTGCCTTATGTACCGCTGCTAGGTGCTGGCAGTGCAAACGTGCCTGCATTTGAATAATACAGTGATCCAATCAATTCACAGCCTTCGTGTTTTGCCGCCACGAAACTGTTAAATATCTCAACAATTCAATACCCTTGAAGTTTCGCACACCGCTTTACGCCTGAGAATAAATCTCAATGACCATCTGCGCTGTCTCTACCATGTTAGTTCCGTTATCCATGCTGCATTTCTGTATGTACCTGTGAGCTTCGACCTCGGACATATTCTTTGTCTCCATCAAAAGGCTTTTGGCATGTTCAAGCAAGGCTCTCTCAGCGGATGAACGCTCCTTTGGCTTCTCTCTGCGCTTCCTGCGTTGGCGCATAATGGTTGTCTCAATGGCCTGCAATGTTGTAAACAGATCATAGACTTTGACCGGCATGGGAATTTTGATAACGTTGTACTCAAAAATATGGCTCAGATTACCCGGAGAGGCCATAACGATCATCTGCCATGTATCCGGAAGATCCGCCAGAAGGTCACTGTAAGTCATATCCTGATACTTATAGCCCGACACAACAATGCCGTCGGAGCCTTCCATCTGATCAACGGCCTGACTGACAGCGGCTCCGTTGGTACAGACAGTGACCACATTATGCCCGTGCCTCATCAGAAGGTTGCGGATATTAATGCCATCCTTCTGGCTAGAAAAGACAACGATAATATTAACCACTCTTTTCCACCTCCATTAATGATTCATCAAGAAGGGGAAAAATTTAAATTTTGTACAGATACTGGTCAATCTCCCAGTTTGTGATCTGTCTGCGGTATTCATCCCATTCCGCGTATTTTGCCTCGATGTATTTGCTGCTGGCATGTTTGCCCAGAGTATCACAGATATACTGATCAGCCTCCAGCTCTTTAACTGCATCAAAAAGATTCAGCGGCAGTTCTTCAATGCTCTCTGCTGCTTTTTCTGCTGCTGTCATCTCAAAAATATTCTTATCCACATTCGGCATCGGCATTTTCTTTTCTTTCAAACCATCTAAACCCGCTGCCAGGCATGCTGCCAGTACAAGATATGGGTTGCCAGCCGGATCAGGACTTCTGAGTTCAATACGACGTCCGGTTCCTCGGGTTGCCGGAATACGGATCAGCGGACTTCTGTTGATGGAAGACCAGGCAATATGCACCGGTGCCTCATACCCCGGTACAAGTCGCTTATAGGAATTGACCAACGGATTCGTCAATGCCATCAGACCTTTTGCATGCTTTAACAGACCGGCCAGGAAATAATAGGCTTCTTTGCTGAGACCATTCTCATCATTCGGATCACCAAAAATATTGTTGCCGTCCTTGTCATCCAGTGACATATTGATATGCATGCCGGAACCAGGAACACCGTAAACCGGCTTCGGCATAAAGGACGCATGAAGACCATGGCGTTTTGCAATGGATTTGACAACCAGCTTGAAGGTTTCAATATTGTCCGCTGTATGAAGAGCATCTGTATACTTAAAGTCAATCTCATGCTGTGCCGGTGCAACTTCATGATGGGATGCCTCGATTTCAAATCCCATATCCTCAAGGGTCAGTACCATATCACGTCTTGCATTTTCACCTAGGTCAATAGGACCAAGATCAAAATAACCGCCTTTTTCATGGGTTTCTGTCGTCGGCATACCATAATCATCTGTATGGAAAAGGAAGAATTCCAGTTCAGGACCGACATTGAATGTATAGCCCATCGCATCTGCCTCTTTGATCACTTTCTTTAAAATATAACGGGGATCGCCCTCAAAAGGTTCACCGTTCGGTTTGTAAACATCGCAGATCAGACGTGCCACCTTGCCCTGCTGCGGACGCCACGGAAATATCTCAAATGTATTCAGGTCAGGTACCAGATACATATCGGATTCTTCGATTCTGGCAAAGCCTTCGATCGAAGAACCGTCAAACATACAGCCATTGTCCAGTACTTTTTCTATCTGACTGGCTGTAATCGCCACATTCTTCAATGCTCCGAAAATATCCGTAAACTGGAGTCGGATAAATTCAACATCATCATCTTCCACCATCTGAATAATGTCTTTTTTTGTATATTTTGCCATTACGCTCTCTCCTTATATTAAGATAGTTCAACTATATCAATAATGCCCTTTCTTTGTCAATATTGTAAAAAATTTACGTCAGGCATATACAAAAAGACCGCAAAAGGGCAGGGAATTCTCACTCCACACACTGCCCCCTTGCAGTCTTTTCCATATTTTGTATTTAGTTTAGCATACTTTTTCTCAATTGACCAGCATGAATCTTTTCATACCGTCAAAATGTCAAAAACTTTTAGATTTCAGCGATATCGATCACGGAAAGTGTCTCCATATTGGCATTTTCAAGGCTTGTTACCAATGCTGCCGCTGTATCCAAGGATGTCAGACATGTGCATCCTGTCTCAATGGCATTTCGACGGATCAGGAAACCATCTCTGCTCTTGTCACGGCCCTGTGTCGGTGTATCGATAACAAGGTCGACTTCACCGGCAAGGATCAGATCCAGCGCATTTGGTGAGCCTGCAGAAATCTTCTTGATCTTGATGGCAGGAATGCCGTTCTCAATGAGCTTATCTGCAGTGCTGCGGGTTGCATAGATGGTATAACCCAATTTCTGGAAGCGTGCTGCGATCGGTACTAATTCATCTTTGTCCGCATCATTGACTGTACAGATCATCTTCTTTGTCCGCGGCAGATTGATGCCGGCACCGATAAATGATTTGTACAGGGCTTCCTCAAATGTCTTGGCAATACCAAGGACTTCGCCCGTTGACTTCATTTCAGGTCCAAGGCTTGTCTCGGCACCACGCAGTTTCTCGAATGAGAATACCGGCTGTTTGATGGCAATATAATCTGCTTTCTTCTGAAGACCCGGCTCATAACCAAGCTCTCTGATTGTCTTGCCCACGATACATTTTGATGCAATATCGACAATCGGAATACCTGTTACCTTGCTGATATAAGGTACCGTACGGCTTGAACGAGGGTTTACTTCAATAACATAAACCTCTTCTTGATATACAATAAACTGAATGTTCAGAAGACCTTTGACATGCAGGCCTTTCGCCAGTTTCGCTGTGTAATCTTCAATCTTATCAATAACGGCATCGCTCAAATGCTGTGCAGGATAGATGGAAATACTGTCACCGCTGTGGATACCGGCTCTCTCAATATGTTCCATGATGCCAGGGATCAGGACATCTTTGCCGTCGCAGACACCATCCACTTCGACTTCCTTACCCATCAGATACTTATCGATCAGGATCGGATGTTCCTGAACTGTCTGATTGATAATATTCATAAATTCGACAATATCGCCGTCATTAACTGCAATCTGCATACCCTGTCCGCCAAGAACATAGGAAGGACGGATCAGTACCGGGTAACCCAGATGGTTGGCTGCCTTCAATGCTTCTTCTGTTGTGAATACTGTTGTGCCTGCAGGTCTCGGGATCTTACACTTCTCAAGGATTTCATCAAACAGCTCTCTGTCTTCAGCTGCATCTACATCCTCTGCCTGTGTACCGTAAATCGGCACACCCATCTTCATGATGGCCTGTGTCAGTTTAATGGCTGTCTGGCCGCCGAACTGAACAACCGCACCGTCCGGATGCTCCAAACGAACGATATTCTCCACATCTTCAGGTGTTAATGGTTCGAAATACAGTTTATCTGCAATATCAAAGTCCGTGCTGACTGTTTCCGGGTTGTTGTTGACAATAATTGTCTCATAACCGCAGTCTGCGAATGCCCATACACTGTGAACGGAGCAGTAGTCAAACTCTATACCCTGACCGATACGGATTGGGCCTGAACCCAGTACAAGGACTTTCTTACGCATCTTCTCGCCAACTTCAACTTCATTTTCATTGCCGAAGCATGAATAATAATATGGTGTTTCGGATTCAAACTCAGCTGCACATGTATCAACCATCTTGAATGCTGCAACGATATCGTTTCTGTAACGATAAGCTTTCACTTCTGCTTCGGACTGATGTGTAAACTCAGCAATGGCCTTATCAGGGAATTCCATACGCTTTGCTTCTTTCATCAGTTCAACAGACATAGGCTCTGTTTTCAGACGCTGTTCCATCTTGACAAGGTTGGCAATCTTATCCAGGAACCAGAGATCGATCTTATTGATGGCATGGATTTCTTCCAGTGTATAACCACGACGAATAGCCTCTGCGATACAGAAAAGACGTCTGTCATCAATTCTATATAAATGTTCTTTCAGTTCTTCATCTGTCAGCTCATGGTATTTGCCGTAATCCAGGCTGTAAATATTCTGTTCCAGAGAACGGATGGCTTTCATCAGCGCACCTTCGAAATTCTGGCAGATACTCATAACCTCGCCTGTGGCTTTCATCTGAGTCGTCAGTGTTCGTTTTGCTGTAATAAATTTATCAAAAGGCCATTTCGGGATTTTGACAACCACATAATCAAGGGCCGGTTCAAAGCTGGCGTATGTTTTGCCGGTAACCGCATTCTTGATTTCATCCAAGGCATAACCCAGAGCGATCTTTGCAGCAACTTTGGCGATCGGGTAACCGGTTGCCTTGGAAGCTAACGCTGAAGAACGGGATACACGCGGATTAACCTCGATAACACAATATTCAAAACTGTTTGGATTCAGTGCATACTGTACGTTGCAGCCGCCGTGGATATCCAGTTCCTGAATGATGTTCAGGGCAGATGTACGAAGCATCTGATACTCTTTATCCCCCAGAGTCTGTGAAGGTGCCACAACGATACTGTCTCCTGTATGAACGCCCACAGGGTCGATATTCTCCATATTACATACGGTAATGCAGTTGCCGTAGCTGTCTCGGATCACTTCATATTCAATTTCTTTCCAACCGCCGATATAACGTTCAACAAGAACCTGACCGACACGGCTCAGTCTCAGACCATTGCTGGCAATATCATGCAGCTGCTGTGCATCATGGGCAATACCGCCGCCGCTGCCGCCCAGTGTATAAGCTGGTCTGATAACAACCGGATAACCGTTCTTCTCTGCAAAATCAAAACATCCCTGAAGTGTTGTGCAGACTTCACTGGCTGCACATGGCTCGCCGATCTTCTCCATTGTCTCTTTGAATGCCAGACGGTCTTCGGCTTTCTTGATGGTCTGTGAAGAAGTACCGATCATTCTGACACGATTTTCAACCAGGAATCCGCTCTCATCCAGCTCCATAGCCAGATTCAGTGCAGCCTGTCCGCCAAGTGTCGGAAGAATGCTGTCCGGTTCTTCTTTCTTGATAATCTTCTTCAAAACCTCTGTTGTCAGCGGTTCAATATACACTTTGTCTGCAATCTGTTTATCCGTCATGATGGTTGCCGGATTGGAATTGACCAGTACAACCTCAATACCTTCTTCTTTCAGAGAACGGCAGGCCTGTGTACCTGCGTAATCAAACTCTGCTGCCTGTCCTATGACAATCGGACCAGAACCAATAACCAGAACTTTTTTAATACTATTATTCTTCGGCATCTTTATTGACCTCCATCATGTCTATGAATTTATCGAAAAGGAACGCTGTATCCTGTGGACCCGGGCAGGCTTCAGGATGGAACTGCACCGTAAAAATATTCTTGCCAAGGTAATGCAGACCTTCTGTGCTGGCATCATTGGCATTAATGAAACTGATCTCAGCTACATTTTCCGGTACTGTCTTATCGGCTACCACATAACCATGGTTTTGTGAAGACATATACACACGGCCTGTTGTCAGATCTTTGACCGGATGATTGGCACCTCTATGCCCCCATTTCATCTTTCTTGTATCAGCGCCATTGGCCAGCGCCATCAGCTGATGTCCAAGACAGATTGCAAAAATCGGAATATCTGTTGCATAAAGCTTCTTCAGTTCTTCAATGATCGGTCCGCAATCCTTTGGGTCGCCGGGGCCGTTTGACAGCATAATACCGTCCGGATTGGAAGCAATAATCTCTTCGGCAGATGTATACGCCGGATAAATCGTTACTTCACATCCGCGCTCATTCAGGGATTTGGCAATGTTTTTCTTTGCGCCGAAATCCATCAAAGCTACTTTCATGCCGTCACCCGGAAGGACTGTCTTCTCCTTGCAGCTGACACGTTTTACCGCATCTGTTACTTTGTAAGCCTTAATCTTCGGAAGAACCTCTTCCAGAACAAAATTTTCATTGGTTGTGATCATGCCGTTCATTGTACCGTAGTTTCTCAGACGTTTTGTCAATGCACGTGTATCAATGCCCTGCGATATCATGATCCACCAGGAATTTTTCAAGTTTATCTTCACTTCTGAAGTTGCTTGGGCTATTGGAGATCTCTCTGACGATATAACCGTCTACATAAGATTCCGGATCCTCCATATCCTCATAACATACACCATAATTGCCAATCAACGGATACGTCATAACGACAGACTGGCCGCAATAGGACGGATCTGTTAAAATTTCCAAATAACCTGTCATAGATGTATTAAACACAATTTCACTGATAACTTCTCTGGTAGAACCGATGCTTTCTCCTTCATAAACAGTACCGTCTGCCAAAATCAGAAACGCTTTCATTTTCTCACCTGATCCTTTCTCCTAATTTGCAAAAAAAAAAGATAATTTCATGTCAAAAATAGAAAAGACAATAACATGAAACCTCTTTTTTTAAGTTAATAAATATAAACAGGAAATGGAGAATTTTGTATAAATATGCATTTTCAAGCTTTGCGAATATAACCACATCATTGATACTTCCACTCCTGTCCTTTTTTGTAAATAACTTCCAAAAGTCACTTATATTCAATATCTTTCGACACTGAATTTTAAACTGCATGAAGTATACCATAGATTAAAAGCAAATTCAACCTAAATAATTATATGATTATCTGAAAATTTTTGTATGCATAATTTTTCACATAATGCATGCT
>OODK01000633.1_pt1 | contig 28988 bp, 26 predicted proteins | sample 1671371 | NCBI WGS metagenome assembly OODK01 (sample SAMN06348150, study PRJEB24527) | human gut metagenome | biome: human gut; feature: ankylosing spondylitis patient; material: feces | host: Homo sapiens | place: China | collected 2015-10 | reverse complement strand
CATGTAATTGTAGAAATAAAAAAAATAAATAATTTTTTTATTTTCATAAAATGCCCCCTTTGCTTATTCATCATTTATTATATCATATTCAAAGGAAGTTTGTCATAAATAGAAAGCTGATGTACAATAATAAAGAAATGAGGTGATTATCATCGCAAATTCAGGGAAAAGATGTTTATGTAGATGTATAAAGTCAATGAACATCATTATTGGAAAAGAAGAAAATACTTTATTTGAAAAAGGAGCAATCTATGATTGTGTTATTAAAGGAGAAATAAATGAACAACTTTATTATAAAGTATATGGTGATGAGTTCACTTTATCTTGTACAGAAAAAGAATTCCATCAAAATTTTTTGATTATCAAACATAAAAAGACGAATGAAGGAAAGTAGGAATTTTGAATTTTATAAGAAGTATGATAAAATAAGTTGCATAAAAAGGAGTAAAGAATATGGAACGTGTATATTATATTGATCATGTAAGTAATGATGATATTAATGCTTTATCTTTAAAGTTAAATAGTATGCAAGAAGTGTCACATATTAAAATAAATAAGGATTCTATTTCGTTTAATTGTGCACGACCAGATAATATACAAAACTATTTAGATGAATCAAAGATGGATTATGTACTTCAAGAAATGGTCAATCGAAAGAAAAGAGAGTATGTTTCTAATCAAGCAAAAGTAGAAAAAATCTTCATGTTTACGAATTTGGAAAGTGAAAAAGATGCACACGAAATACAAAACATTCTTTCTAAATATAGTGTTTATGAAAATGTTCAATTAGATTTTCAAAACAAACTTTTAACATTAACAACTTCAGCAAAAGCATTACCTCGTATTTCACGTATTGTTGAAAATGTTAATCCTGAAATACAAGTAGAACAATGGAAAAAGCCCTTTAAATCACAAGATTTATTTAATGAAAAATATGTACAAAAGTATGCAAGAATTGCTTTATTATGTGTAGGTATTGCACTTGGATTGGTTACTTTTGGAGATACTTCATTTTTAACTTATGTAGGATGGATGATAGCTTTACTTATTTGTAATGAAAAAGTACTTGTTGAAGCTAAAAGAGATTTACAGTTAAAAAATTATTTATCAGAAAATAATATCTTTTTATTAGCTTGTTTTATGGGATGGATCTATGGAGCATTTATTGAAGCGTTGGTTGTTTCTATCATGTATCAAGCTGGTAAACAATTGATTATGCAAGTAACACAATGGTCTATGGAAAAGATCGATGATTTAGTAGCGCATCAAAACTTAGGAAGAAGGTTACGTAAAGGAAAAGAAGAAATGATTCCTTTAGGTAACTTTGATATTGGAGATGTTATCGTTATCAATGAGGGTGAAACCATTCCTTTAGGTGGTAAAATTATTAAGGGAAATGCTAAATTGGATGTTTATGCCATTGATGGTAGTGATGTATGTATTAAATCTAAAATTGGAAATGAAGTTTATAGTGGAACTGTTGTTACAGAAGGATATTTACATGTAAAAACAACAGCTTTATATGAAGATTCAGCAATGTCTAAAGTTTTAGATATTGCGATGAATGCACCAATGTCTTCATCACATACAGAAAAAATTATTTTTAAAGTTTCTGATGTTTATTCTAAAGCTTTAATTATTGTTGGTTTAGTATGCTGTGTTGTTTTACCATTAATAAATTTAACAGATAATTTAAAATATATGTATTTAGGAATTATTATGTTGACTGTTTCTGGAAGTTTTGCCTATGTTCAAGGAGCATCCTTTACTTTACTTGCGGGAATAGCTAAAGCATTCTCTAAAAAAATTGCGATTAAAGAAAATAGCGGGTTGGATGATTTAAATACATGTACAACAATTATCTATGATCGTTTTGATGGTATTGAAACAACAGAAGAAGAAATGGATCTTTTTGAAAAAATCAAAGGATTACATAAATCATTGATTATTTTTAATGACGGACCGGTTGATTTAGAAAATGATGAATATACAATTTATAACAATTATAGTGTTGAACAAAAATTAAAAGTTATGGATAAAACACTTGTTGCTGGACCTGTTGCTTATATTGGAGATTGTGATAAAGATATTGCTTTACTTCAAAAGGCTTCTGTTGCCATTTCTCGTGGTGGTGTGCATAATGAAAAAGTACAACGTAATAGTGATATTATGTTGACGGATTCTAATTTTGATACAATTATTGATTTATTAAAAATAGCTAGAAAACAAAAGAGTATTAATATTGGAAATACTTTTATTGGGATTGTGATTAGCCTGCTTGTTGTATTATTAGCAGTTATTTCATTTATTTCTTGGTGGGTAGCTTGTTTAATTTATATTTTAGAATCAATACTTGTTTTATTGAATTCACAAAATATTGTAAGAATGTAAAATGCAAAGATTTCTTTGCGTTTTTTTAGGAGAAAAAAATGAAAGTAAAAAAAGAAATGTTATTAATGGATTATCTGTTGTTATCTTATAATCGCAAAAATGCTAAAAACTTATTAAAATATAAACAAGTTTATGTAAATAACCAACAAATTAGTCAATTTGATTATTTATTACATGAAAATGACCAAGTAGAAATCAAAAAAGAAAATACATCTTCATTAGAGATTCTATATGAAGATCAAGAATTTGTTGTAATCAATAAACCTTCTGGTTTATTAAGCATGTCAGATGGTAAAGAAAAAGAAAAAACAGCTTATCATTATGTAAGTGAATATTTAAAAAAACAAGACAGAAAACAAAAAGTATTTATTGTTCATCGTTTAGATCGAGAAACATCTGGTGTTTTAATGTTTTGTAAAAATGAAAAAATAAGAGATTTATTACAAAAAGATTGGAATAAAATTGTTTATTTAAGAGGCTATATGGCTTTAGTAGAAGGTAAAGGCTTAAAAAATGGAACATTAAAAAACTATTTGGCAGAAAGTAAAAGTCAACAAGTTTATGTTACAAGTAAAGAAAAAGGGAAACTTGCGATTACGCATTATAAAGCTATTAAAGAAATAAAAAACCAAACCCTTTTAGAAATACAATTAGATACAGGTAGAAAAAATCAAATCAGAGTTCAATTATCAAATATTCATCATCCAATTGTGGGCGATAAGAAATATGGAGCAACAACGAATCCACTGAGAAGGCTTGGATTACATGCACATGCATTTGGTTTTGTTCATCCTGTTACTAAAAAGAAATATGAATTTAAGGTGGATTGTCCAAAAGAATTTTATGGTAAAAAATAAGAGGTGAAGAAAATGGAATCTATGATTGAGTTTGTACATCAAAGGATAAAAAAACATAAATATCAAAACGGGATTGATTTTACGATGGGAAATGGTCATGATACACTGTTTTTAAGTGATTATTGTCATCATGTTTATAGTTATGATATTCAATCATTAGCGTTAAATAATACAAAAGAATTAGTAAAGAGAAAAAAGAATATTACTTTATTTTTAAAAAGTCATGAATATTTTGATGAAGATGTTCAAGATTTTGAGGTTGGAATTTTTAATCTAGGTTATTTACCAGGTGGCAATCATGAATGTGTAACACAGTATGAAACAACCTTAAAAACAATAGAAAAAGCTTTGGAACATTTAGTCAAAGGTGGATGTTTGCATGTGGTTGTTTATATTGGACATGATCAAGGGAAAGAAAGTACAAATTTGGATGCATATTTTCGTTCTTTAGATCATAAACTATATAATGTAGCAAAGTTTGAGATGATGAATAAAAACAATTCGCCATATGTTGTTATTATTGAAAAAAGGTAAATCAAATCAGTAAAAACGTGCTATAATAAATATATAGAAAAGGGGAGATTATTATGGCAAAAAAAGTGAATATTGAAATTACAAATCCTGTAGGTCTTTATGCTTCTCCAGCTACTGAATTAGTGGATGCGGTCAAACTTTATAAAAGTCATGTGACGCTCAATTATAATGAAAAATCAGTAAATATGAAGTCTTTAATGGGTGTTTTGTCTCTTGGAATTCCTCATAAGGCAAAAATTGAAATTGTTGTAGAAGGTGAAGATGAAGGTACAGCAATGGATATGATTGTTGAAAAAATCAAATCACTTGAAATTGGAACGATTCAATAATAAAAATACGCAAAAGCGTATTTTTATTTTATCTTTTTAATATCCATATCTTTAGGTAAAACAAGACTTAGAATAATTGAAACAACAAAAACAACAGCAACACAATTTCCAGCAAAAACATCTTGAATGATTTGTGGAAAAATATGCTAAACATCAGCTTCTGTTCCTGAAGTAAATCCAATTCCAACAGCTAATGATAAAGCAACGATTGTTACATTTCTTTGATTAAATCCAGCTTTAGCAATCATTTCAATTCCACTTGTAAGAATAGTACCAAACATCATAATTGTACCACCACCTAAAACAGATTCAGGCAATGACGAAAAGAAATTACCAATAGGTGGAAGTAAACCAACTAAGATCATACAAATAGCTCCTGTAGCAATCGTAAAACGATTGACGACTTTTGTTATATTGATTAAACTAACATTTTGACTAAAAGAAGTAATCGGTGGACAACCAAATAATGATGAAATAGAACTACAAAACCCATCACAAGCTAAAGAATCAGAAATTTCTTCTTCTGTAACTTCACGATTTAATCCTGAGTTTACAAGGGCTGAGGTATCACCAATCGTTTCAGTAGCTGAAACTAAGAAAATAACGACGACAGCGATAATCGCGCCAAGATCAAACTTCATTTTAAAAGGAAGTAGATGAGATAAAGCAATCAATCCACCATTAAAAATAACAGATAAATCTACTTTTCCCATAAAAATAGCAAGAATATTGCCAACAATTAAACAAAATAAAACAGATAATTGTTGGCTATATGATTTTGCAAAAATATTAAATAATAAACAAGCTGCTAAAGTGATAATCCCTAAAAGTAAATTTTTAGCAGAGCCAAAACTTTCACTGTAACCTCCACCAAAAGAACGTGTTCCAACAGAAAAAAGTGAAAAATCAATGGACGTAATAACAGATGCAGCAACGATTGGTGTAATAATTTTTTTTCAATAACGTGCAAGTAGTCCTAAACACCCTTCAATTAGCCCACCTATTAAAACTGCACCCATGGCACTTGCATAACCATAAGTAGCACCTACATAGGTTAAGATAGCTACAAAATTAAAGCTGACACTCATAACAATAGGTAAACGTGAACCGATTTTCCAAATAGGATATAATTGAATTAAAGTTACAATTCCTGCAATAAACATTGCATTTTGTAATAAAAATGCAATTTCTGTTTGTTTTAAACTAGATGCAAGACCAATTAAAGTAATTGGTGAAAGGTTAGCAACAAACATTGCTAAGATATGCTTCAATCCAAAAAGAATTGCTTTTAAAATTGGAACTTTACCATCTAATTTGTAAAGATTTTCCATACTTGTGTTGTTTTCTCTTATAATTTTCCCCTTATTAATAAAAATAAAAATAAGTGAATTCTAACGTGTTTTTATAAGAAAAACGATAATTTTCAAAAAAAGAGAACGTTTTTTTTAGAAATTTGAAGGAGATAAAAAAGTGTGGTATAGTGTAAAAGAAATAAAGAGTGAAGGGGAATGAAGTTTATGGAAAACTTTATAAAGTTAATGTTGGCATTTGGTATTGGACTTTTATTAGTTTTACTTGCAATGCCTAAAGTCATCCCATTTCTACATAAAATGAAATTTGGACAAGTAGAAAGAGAAGAGGGATTAGAATCACATAAGAAAAAAGGTGGAACACCTACAATGGGTGGTGTTGTTTTTGTTTTAGCGGCAGTGATTGCAGCGTTTGTTGTAAATTATAAAAATATAACAAATCCTAATTTGATTTTAATTACAATTGTTTTAGTAGGTTATAGTTTAATTGGATTTATTGATGATGCTTTAATTATTTTAAAACATCAAAATGAAGGATTGAAAGCATGGCAAAAATTCTTGATGCAAGCTATTTTGGCAGTAGGATGTTATTTGTATTTAGAAAATTTTGTACCTGGTTTTACAACAGAAGTGACTATTCCAATTGTGAAAGTAAATATTGATTTTGGTTGGTTCTATGCTGTTTTAGTATTTATTATGTTTACCGGTGAAAGTAATGGTGTTAATTTATCTGATGGTTTGGATGGTCTTGCGACAGGTCTTTCAATGGTTGCAATTGCGCCATTTATCATCTATGCTATTATGATTAAAGATTATACGATTGCAAGTTATGCTACAGCAATGGTTGGAGCATTACTTGGATTTATGTATTTTAACTATCATCCTGCACGTATTTTTATGGGAGATGTAGGTTCTCTTGGACTTGGTGGATTTTTAGCTATTTTAGCAATCCTAACAAAACAAGAATTATTGTTAATTGTTGTTGGTGGTGTCTTCTTAATGGAAACTTTATCAGTAATTATTCAAGTTGTTTCTTTTAAAACAAGAGGAAAACGTGTCTTTAAAATGGCACCAATTCATCATCATTTTGAAATGTTAGGTTGGTCTGAACAACAAGTAACGATTTCATTTTGGTTTATTGGATTTATTTGTGGTATTATCGCTATTGTGATAGGAGTTATGTAAAATGTTAACAGGGAAAAAGGTTTTAGTGATTGGTCTTGCTAGAAGTGGTAAGGCAGCAGTTAAGTTATTACAAAAGTTAAATGCAACAATTACAATCAATGAAGGAAAAGAATTAGAAAAGATTGAAGGATATCAAGCATATTTAGATGCAGGAATTGAAATTGTAGCAGGGGGACATCCTGATGAGCTTTTTGAAAGAAACTTTGATTTTGTTGTTAAAAATCCAGGAATTAATTATCATAAACCTTTTATTTTAAGATTAAAAGAAAGAGGTATTCCTGTTTATACAGAAATTGAGTTAGCATATCAAGTAGCTAAGAAACAACATTATATTGCTGTTACGGGGACAAATGGTAAAACAACAACTGTTACTTTGATTTATGAAATATTAAAAGCACAATATGAACATGTTCATTTTGCGGGTAATATTGGTAAACCTTTATGTGATGTTGTTTTAGAAAATAATTTATTAGAAGAAGAAAATCATTATATTGTTATTGAAATGTCTAATTTCCAATTACTAGATATTGATAAATTTAGACCAGAAATTTCAACTGTTATTAATTTAACACCAGATCATTTAGATTATATGGCTTCATTAGATGAATATTATGCTTCTAAGATGCGTATTTATGAAAATTGTGAAAGTGATGATGAAGTTTTTGTTAATAATATTGATGATGAAACTTTACAAAAATATTTACAAAGATATCATGTTTATTGTTGTGTTTTAACACAATCTTTAAATAAACCAGCTGATTGTAGCATTATTGATCAAGCGATTTATTTTAGAGGGGAACATATTATTGATTTAAAGGATATTAAGATTGTAGGAGATCATAATGTCCAAAATATTATGATTGCGACTACTATTTGTTTAGTTGCTGGAGTAAGTCCTCGAGTGATTAAAGATGTTGTGAGTCATTTTAAAGGGGTTGAACATCGTATTGAATTCGTTAGAGAATATAATGGTGTTAGAGTTTATAATGATTCTAAAGCAACAAATACAGATGCAAGTATTATTGCTTTAAAAGCTTTTAAACAACCAGTTATTCTATTAATGGGTGGTTTTGATAAAGGATTAGACTTACAAGAAATGTCTACTTATAATTCATGTATTAAAAAGCTCGTGACTTTTGGAGCAGCAGGTAAACGTTTTAAAGAAGATATGCATCATCAAGATGCTTATTATGAAAAAACTTTAAAAGATGCTGTTAATAAAGCATTTGAAATAAGTGAACCAGGAGATATCATCTTACTTTCTCCATCAACAAGTTCATTTGATGAATTCAAGGGTTATGAAGAAAGAGGAAGAATTTTCAAACAATATGTAAATGAAAAATAAGAGAGTACAAAGCATACTCTCTTTTTTAATGAATAATTTTTAAAACATCTTCTTCACTATTGATGTTAAAGATATTTAATGTAAGAACATTTAATTTTTCTAGCGATGTATTTGTGAGTTGTTTTTCTAAAGGACTTGATAAAGTTCCTAGTTTCACTTTAAGCAGTTCTTTTAAAGTATTGAGTTTTCCTTTTTCAAATCCAATAGTTTCTCCTTTCTCCATTCCTTGATTTTCAAATCTTTGAAATAATTGATCCATTGCCTTACACATATTGATTTCATCTCCTTCTGGTAAATCTTCTCTTCTAATATTTGTACGTGTAAATGTAGCTGCCATCACGAAGCTTTCTGTTTCAATTTTACGATTTTCTCTTAATCCTTCATAACTTCCTGCAAACATACTTTGACTAATTTCTACGACATCTTTTAATCTTCGATTCGTAAGCTTTCTTGCATCCATTATTTTAAGGTCGATAACAGGTAGTCTCCAATCATTGATATAAGGTTCCATCTCTGATGGTATACTTTTCAATGTTTCTGGCAAGTTCCATTCTTCATCTCCCGTATAGAACACAAAACTTCCTACTGGATAGACTTCTTTTTTATTATTTTATCTTTCTATTTTTCTCCTTTCAATGGACAAATAGTCCAAAAAAAGAAGTCCCTCAGGACTTCTTAAATACCTTTATCAAGTTTTATTTTTTCAATAATCTTTCTACTAAATCATCATTAACAATTTCATAACCATCAAAATGATAATCATATAACCCTTGACCTTGAGTAATAGAACGTAAATCAATCGCAAATTCTAATATTTCTACTTGAGGAATACGACAAACAAGTTTGATTAAACCATCGTCTAAACTATCAGTTTCAAGGACTTTACCACGTTTTTTATTAACATGTGACATCAAATCACCTAAATATTCTTCATCAATATAAATATTTAAAATGACATAAGGTTCTAATAAACATGGATCAAGATGTTTCATCGCTTCTTTAAAACACATCATAGTTGCTGTTTTAAAAGCTTGTTCACTTGAATCTACACTATGATAAGAACCATCTAATAAAGTAGCTTGTATACCTAAAACAGGATAATGACCAATAACTCCTTCTTTAACACTTTCAATCAATCCTTTTTCAACAGCAGGGAAATAAGCTTTTGGGACAGCCCCACCAAATACTTTTTCTTTAAATATATAAGATTGACTATAATCTTTTGTTGGTTCAAAAAGAATTTCTACTTCACCATATTGACCATGACCACCTGATTGTTTTTTAAACTTTGTACGTTGAGTATAACTTTTACGAATTGTTTCACGATAAGAAACTTTCATATCACTTAATTTAACATCAATTTTAAATTTAGATTTTAATTTAGCAACAACACTTTCTAAATGAATATCTCCAATACCATAAATACATTGTTGTTTTGTTTCATGATTATTTTCAAATTTTAGAGTTTGGTCTTCTTCTAATAATCTTGTAATACCACTAGCAATCTTTTCTTCATTTGCTTTACCAATAGGTTGAATAGCTTTACCATAATATGGTTTAGAAAAATGAATAGATTGGTATTTCATACGATAATCTAATGTACATAAAGTATCATTTGTTGAAGAATGAGAAAGCTTTGTCATACATCCAATATCACCAGCACATAATTCATCAACTTCAATAAGTTCTTTTCCTCTTTTTATGTAAAGTTTATTCACTTTTTCAACTTCATTTTTATTGACATTTAATAAAGACATTCCTGTTTGAATATGACCTGTACAAACTTTAAAAAGTGATTCTCTTCCTACAAAAGGATCAACAATTGTTTTAAAAATGAATAAAGAAGGTGGTAGACTTTCGTTAAAACCGATGATATCTTCTTCATGTGTATCAATATTTTCTACAATGATAGAATTACATGTATCACCTGCAGCAGGGAAGAAAGCAACCATTGAATTTAATAAAATTTGAATACCAATATTACTTGTTCCACATAAAACAGGAATCAATGTTTGATTCATAACTCCTTGACGTAAAGCCCAAGAAATTTCTTCTTTAGTAAAAGGTTCTTCATTTAGAAATTTTTCTAATAAATCATCATTTGTATTAGCGACAGCTTCATCAATCATTTCTTTGACAGGCATAACTTCATCCATCATATCTTCAGGAATAGGGAAAGGTTCTGTATGTTCTCCTTTAAAAATACGACCTTCCATTTTAGCTACGTTAATATAACCTATCATTTTATCATGATCCATGATAGGAACTTGAATTGGTGCAATTCCTTTACCATAGGCTTTTTTTAATTGATTTAATTTTTCTTTATAATTGGCATCTGGATTATCTAAGCCATTAATATAAATAATTTTAGCTTTATCTTTTGCTCTAAACATGGCTTGCTTTGTACCAATACTGATATCCTTATAAGAAGGAACAACAATGACAGCTGATTCTGCAACGTGTAAAGCAGCTTCTACTTCTCCTACATAATCAAAATTACCAGGAGTATCTAATAAATTAATTTTACAATGATCCCATTCTAAGGGAATAAGTGATAAATTAATTGAAGATTGACGTTTAATTTCTTCAACGTCATAGTCAGAAATAGTTGTTCCTTGACTAATAGTTCCTATTTGTTGAGAAATTCCTGCACGTTTTGCCATGGCTTCAATAATGCTTGTTTTTCCTGAACCAAGATGTCCTAAAACAGCTACATTTCCAATATTATTTGAGTGATATAAATTCATAGACATTCCCCTTTCTTATATAACTATTTATATTATACAATGATTTCTTTATATAAGAAAGCGGTTACAGCAAAAAAAGAATAACCTTAGTTATTCTCTAAAATATCTTGTATTGTTTTTTGATTTCCTTTGATTTGTCCTTGAACCATATTTGCTTTACCGCCGCCTTTGATTTCAAAGTGACCTTTTAACTTATTTAAAAGCTCTCTAGAGTCATTGTTACTTGCAATCATAAAACGATAATTATCATCTTTTCCTACAAAAATAGCTACATAATTAGAACACAATGGAAATAATTGATTTAAATAATATTGTTGTAAAGAACGATCTAGATTATTAGTAAAAATTAAATAATGATCTTGCTGAGGCAATGATTGTACTTGTTGATCAATTATTTGTTTTTTTAAGTTTGAAAGTTCTTGTTTTAATTGATTGTTTTCGTTTAAAAGTTGATCAATACCTTTTACAAGGTCATCAGGTGGTAATGAAAGCTTTTGAGAAATATTTATTGCTTGTATGTGCTTAGCTTGATAATCTACAAAAGCGCGATGGCCACATACAAAATAGAGACGAATTCCATTTTTATGTTTCATAGCTTTTAATATTTTAATCATGCCAATTTCACTTGTTGAGCGTACATGAGGGGCACAACAAGCGCAACAATCTACACCTTCGATTTCTACCAAACGAATTGCTTCATTGATTTCTTTTTTGCTTCGATAATCATAAAGATCAGCATCCTCTGGATAGAAACAATGAATGACTTTGTTATTTAAAATCACTTCATTGGCCTTAGCTTCTAATATCTGTAACTGTTGTTCATTTAAAAAGCCATTATAATCCGTTGTAATTTCATGGTCACTTAAATGAAAACCACTATTATCAAAACCAAACATATTTTTTACAAGTCCTGATAAAACATGTTCACCACTATGATTTTGCATATTATTATAACGATAATTGAAATCAATCTTTCCTTTAACACTTCCTGAAAGAGGAGCATTGGTATAATGATGAATTTCTTGATTGATGATTTGTACATCAATGACTTCAACATCATTTAAAGTACCATGATCACAAGTTTGACCACCTTCTTCAGGAAAAAATAAAGTTTGATCTAATACAATATCATAATCATTTTCTCTTTTTGTACATGTTATGACTTGAGCTTCAAAAATTGTCTGATAAGCATCTTTGTCATAAAGTTTAATTGTCATATTATCACATCCATTCTTTCAAATCATACCATATTTAAATAGATTTGATAATATTATACATAATACCGATTTCAATCAAAGTAACAAGTAAAGAAGTCCCTCCATAAGACATTAAAGGTAAAGTTACACCTGTAACAGGAAATAATCCAACAACGACTCCTAAGTTAATGATAGTTTGTATTCCAATCATGGAAGTCATACCGATCATTAAAAAACTTCCAAAGAGATCGTCTACTTTTTTTGCATAATTGAAACAAGTAATAAATAAGTAAGCATATAAAAGAATTAATAAAATCCCTCCTATAAAACCAAATTCTTCTAAATAAATAGCAAAAATAAAGTCTGTTTGTGGTTCTGGTAAATAAAAATGTTTTTGAATGCTTTGATCAAAACCACTTCCTAAAATTCCTCCAGGACCAATAGCATAGAGTGATTGAATCATTTGAAATCCTGATCCTAATGGATCTTGAAAAGGATCTAAAAAAGCAAAAATTCTTTTCATTCGATAAGGGGCAGAAATAATCATTAAAATAATCATTAAAATTCCAGATAGTCCTAAAAAAACAATATATCGAAACGGGAAAGGGGTAATAATAATCATTAAAAGAATACTGCAACACATGACAAAGCCACTTCCAAAATCGGGTTGTAACATAATAAGAAAAAAGCCGATTCCCATAACAATAAGTGGTTTTAAACAATAACGTAGTTTTTTCATTTGGTGATAATGATGGCTGATATAGTCACTGACATAAATAATAAGCGCTATTTTATAGATTTCAGAAGGCTGTAAGGCAAAAAGTCCTAAATTAAACCAACTTCTTGAACCACCTCTGACAATACCTACTCCAGGAATGAGTACTAGAACTAAAAGAATTGTAGCAAGAATAATAATTTTAAGACTATGTTTTTGATAGAGGTGATAATCTATTTTAGAAAAGAAAAAAAGTAAAAGAAGACCGACTATTACAAAAATAGCTTGTCTTTTAAAATAATAGAAGCTGTCATTTTCTTTATATTGCGCCCATATATGTGAAGAACTATAGACCATTAATAAACCAATAGATAGAATAATAAATACAATAAGAAGTATTTTTCTTTTTTTCATAGTTACCACCGTTTTATTATATGTAAACTAATTAAAATTATTTTATAAAAAGTATATTTTTGATATATAATAAAGGCGAGAGGAATGTGATGTTTATGAAATTATTCTTAGTAGAAGATGCTACGATTTATATGATTTTATTACAAAAATTATTAGAAAATGACTTTCAAATCACATTATCAAAAAATATAGCTGACGCTAAAAAAATAATTGAAGATGAAGATTATCAATTTGATGTTATGTTAATTGATTTAATTATGCCAGGGACAATGGATTTGATTAGACAAATAAAAAAGAATAAAAGATTGTCACAAGTTCCTATTGTTGCTTTAACAGCAAGTGATAATCCTAAAGATTTAATACAAGCTTTTGATTATGGTATCTATGATTGTATTCAAAAGCCTATTTATGAAGAAGTAGTTTTACAAAGAGTAAAAAATGCAGCAAGTAATTATTTAAGATTGAAAGAATTAAAGAAATTACGAGAATCTTTAATGAATAATCAACAAATTGATGATTTAACAAAGATATATAAATTTGATACTGCTAAATGGCTTATTGATGAAAAATTAGATGAAAATAAAACAGGTCAAAAAATTTTGTTTGTATTTAAGCTAAAGGGTTTAGAAGAAGTGTACAAACAAGAAGGAAGTCATCGAGGAGATGAATTAGTAAAAGAAATGAGTGATTTCATTTCGATGAATTTTAAAAATATAGATATATTAGGGCGTGTTGATCAAGATGAATTTGTATGTTTTGTTAATCATATGATGTCTAAGGAACTTGCTTATGTAAGAAAAGAAGAACTTCTAAGAATGTTTTCACAAAAGAAATTATCTGATATTTCTGAAAATATGGATTTACAAATAGGATATTGTAGAACTTGTGAAACTGTAAATTATGAAAAAATGTATCATGCAGCTAAAAAGATGTTAACGAAATAAGAAAATTATTTCGTTTTTTTATTTTTTAAAAGAAAAAATGATTTTTGTTGTCCATATAAATAGTGGAGGGAGAAACTATGGAAACAAAAATCAAACCTAAAAGAATTACCGATTTTAAAAATGATCTTGTCTTTAAATTTATGTTGTAGTGATCTCAATGATTCTCGCTGTTATTATTTACTTAAAGTCATTATTGAAGGAATCACTGGTATTAAATGTCAGGAACTCTTTGTCTTAAACAGTGAAGTCAATCCTGAACATCTAAGTGATAAAGATATGGTTTTAGATGTCTGAGTGAAAACTGATGAAGGAAAATTAATCGACATTGAAATGCAAAACAGTGCACTTACTAAAGAAGTTCATTATCGTTTTCAAATCTATGGAGCAAGAATGATAGATCATCAAGTCAATCGAGGAGATCTCTTATACAGTGAAAATGTCCATGAAGTCTATACCATTCTCTTTGTCAATGATATTGACAGAGACAATCTTCTCTTGATCGATACCTACATGCCACGTAATCAACTAAACCATGTCAGAAAGTATAATCTGCTTACCCATCATAATGTCTATCTTCCATTTATTGATGCTGTTGTAAGAGAAAAAGGGCTTAAGAATCTAAGCAAGATAGAATTAGCTATTTATACTTTATATCATGGGATAACAGATGATATAATGGCATTAAACAGTGAGGTGGTTATCATGATGAAAGAAAAGATGGATCAGTTCAATGAAGATGAAGAACTTGTATTAGCAGCGAGTAAAAGACAGCTTGTCAAGATACAACATCATCAAGAGAAAGCAAGAATACGACAAGAAGGGAAAGAAGAAGGCTTAAAAGAAGGAGAACTTTTGAAAGCTAAAGAAAATACATTGATGCTTTTTAAAAGTAAATATCCTCAAGAAGATATTTTAATATTAGAAAATTTAACATTGTCACAGTATAATGAGATTTTTAAAGCATTAATAGAAAACAAAGATTTACAAATAATTAAAGAAATGATTAAATGATACAAAAACGGATATCTCATGAGATATCCGCTATTTTTATTTATGAGTACCAGGTCCGGCTTTAACAACAGTACTAGGTAAATCATATTTATTAAAATTTTCTTGGAACATTTTTGTAAGTTTTTTAGCTGTTTTATCATATTCGCGTTTGTTTGACCAAGTATTTTTAGGGTTCAACATTTCTGCTGGAACACCTGGACAACTTCTTGGAATTTTTAGATTAAAGAATGGTTCTTTGACATATTCCACAAAATCTAAGTCACCATTTAAAGCAGCATTGATCATTGCACGTGTATATTTTAATGGAATACGATGCCCTTTACCATAAGAGCCACCAGTCCATCCAGTGTTGATCAAGAAAACATTAGCTCCTGATTTTTCTACACGACGTCCAAATTGGTGAGCATATAAAGCTGTATCTAATGGGAAAAATGGTTCTCCAAAACATGTTGAAAATGTTGCTTCTGGTTCAGTAACACCATTTTCAGTTCCAGCAAGTTTGCTTGTATAACCTGAAACAAAGTGATAGATAGCAGCGTTACGGTCAAGTTTAGAAATAGGTGGTAAAACTCCAAAAGCATCTGCTGCTAAAAAGAAAATAGTACGTGGAATAGGTCCAACTCCTGATGAAACAGTATTTGGAATATAATCAATTGGATAACCAACACGTGTATTTTCTGTGATAGAACCATCATCAAAATTAATAATACGTGTATCTTCAAATAATTTAACATTTTCTGTTACAGCACCAAAACGGATGGCATTCCAAATTTCAGGTTCATGTTCTTTTGAAAGGTTGATACATTTAGCGTAGCATCCACCTTCAAAGTTGAAGATTGTATTTCTAGACCAACCATGTTCATCATCACCAATTAATCGTCTGTTTGGATCGGCTGAAAGTGTTGTTTTTCCAGTTCCTGATAATCCAAAGAATAAAGCTGTATCACCGTCGATTCCCATATTGGCAGAACAATGCATTGTAAAAATCTTCTTTTGTGGAAGTAAATAGTTCATAACACAGAAGACAGATTTTTTGATTTCTCCAGAATACCCTGTGCCCGCAATTAAAATAATTTGTTTTTCAAAATTGATCATAATAGCGGCTTCACTATTTAATCCTAATTTTTTATAATCTACTTTACATCCAGGAGCAACTAAAATCAAAAAGTCTTCTTTAAAATCTTTTAATTGTTCCTTTTTAGGTCGAATAAGTAAGTTTCTAATAAATAAATTTTGACTTGCTTTTTCATTGATAACTCTAAAACCATATTGATATTTACGATTAGCTCCTGCAAAGCCATCAAAAATATATAAATCTTTATCATTTAAATATTGAATCATTTGATCATAAACTTGGTCAAAAACTTCTGCTGAAACAGGACGATTAACATTTCCCCAAGCAATTAAATCATGAACAGCAGGTGTATCAACAATATATTTATCATCTGGAGAACGACCAGTTCTTTCTCCAGTTTCTATACATAAAGCACCAGCACGTGAAAGTCTTCCTTCTTTATGAAGTAAAGCTTTTTCTACAAGCGCACCAGGCGGATTGTTTCTAAAAATGTTTCCTGTATGATTAAAACCATATTTTTCGATATTCAATGTATCCATAATATACCTCCTTTGGATTCCCTACATATAATGATACAAAAAAAATGTTATAAAATCCATAGAAAGCGCTTACTTTTTTTAATAAATGACGCTAATGTCAAAATGAGTTTGTTGAAAATGTACAGTTTATAAGGCTTTTAGAGTATTTTTTAATAAAAAAACACATTAGAAACATAACTAATGTATTTTTAGGATAATAATCATAAACAAATAAAAAAGATCATTTAGGGGAATGATCTTCTTTATTTATATATAGGGAATCGAGTAATAAAAAATTAATATATTGGGAAACTATTACTGAAAATCGTAAAATATATGAGAGATATAAATATTATGGGATATCTCTTTTATTTACATTTCATTTTTTATTACACATTTATTATAGCGAAATATGACGAATTGAGTAGAGACAAATATCCTAAAAAGGATTGTAAGTATTTGTGCAATGTGCACAAATAGTGTAAAATAGATGGTGGTGATGATATGGGATTTACAATAGATGATGCTTTAAGAGAATTTAAAAAGAATTATAAAATGACATTACTTGCAGGTGAGGATGGATGTTCTAATGCCATGACCTGGGTACAAATGGTCGAAGATAAAACGATTTTACAACAACTTTGGGGTAAAGAACTAGTTGTAACAACAGGTCTAGGATTTCAAAGCCAAAAGAAATTAAAAGAATTCATTGAACAACTTGTTAAATATCATAGTGTGGGACTTGTTATCAATACGGGAAAATATATTTTTGATATCGATCAAGAAATTATTGATTATTGTAATGAATTAAGTTTTCCTTTGTTAGTGGTTCCTTGGGAAGTGCATATTGCTGATATGATCAAAGATTTTTCATATCATTGTTTACGTGCAGAAAGAGATGATAAGTATATTAATCAAACTGTTATGGACACACTGATTAATCCAGCAATTATTGAAGAGTCTAGAAATAAATTAGCAGGTGATTTTGATGTGGAAAATGATTTTCAAGTAATGGCTATTTCTGTAGAAACCGATGAAGAATTAGGCATGATGGAAAGAAGAAGTATTAAGTTTCAGCTAGAATTATGTTTTGAAAAAGTTGAAGGAAATTATAGTTTTTTCTGGTTTGATGGTTATTATATTATGATTTTTAATAACTTAGAAGATAGTGCTCTTGTAGAAGTTATTAATGAAATGTATAAAAGAGCTAAAAAACGTTTGCATTATACATTACATTTAGGAATTGGCTCAAAGATGGTGGATTTTAGAAATATGATTTTAAGTTATAAAAGGGCTATTGCAGCTTGTAAGATGGCTAAACAATTTAATTATCCACAAATTTATTTTGATGATATGGGTGTTTATCAATTATTGTTTATTATTGAAGATCAAGGTATTTTAAGACAAATGTATCGTAGTATGTTAGGTGTTTTGATAGATTATGATCAAAAGCATAATACTCAATTAGAAGAGACTCTTTATCAATATTTAAAATTCGATAGTAATCAAAAAGCTATGGCTGAAAGTTTATATATGCATCGTAATACTATCAATTATCGACTTAATAAGATAAAAGAACTGACAGAATGTCAATTGGATTCATTTGAAGAAAAAAATGCCGTATATGTTAGCTTTTTATATTAAAGAAATTGTAGAAAAAAAGAAGAAATAGCGGAAAGCTGTTAGCTTCTTTTTTTATTTGATAAAAAGTTTAGCAAATAAAAATGAAAGCGCTAACTTTTTAGTGAATGTTGGTCATTTATATGTTATAATAAATGACATAAAGGGGAGATAAATATATGTTTGATAATTTTTTAATTCACACTTTCCATGATGGAAATTGTTTACAAGCTTATAAAATATTTGGTGCACATTTTGAAACTCATGAAGGTAAAAAAGGTGTACGTTTTACAACATATGCGCCGAATGCTAGAAGTGCACAAGTTGTAGGAGAATTTAACCAATGGGGTGAAACACCTTGTTATATGGAAAGATATAATAATGGTGGTATTTATACAATATTTGTTGAAGGTGTCAAAGAATTTGACATGTACAAGTTTAGATTTGAAACTCCTCAAGGAGATATTATTGATAAAGCAGATCCATATGCTTATTTTAGTGAGTTAAGACCAGGAACTGCTTCAAAAGTTTATAACATGGAAGGTTATCGTTGGCATGATAGCAAATGGATAAAAAATAGAACTAAAAATTATGATTGCCCACTTAATATATATGAAGCTTCTCTTGGTTCATGGAAAATGAAGCGAGAAAGTGAAGGTGAAGGGGACGATGGTGAATATTATTCTTATGAAGAATTAATAGATGAAATTATTCCCTATGTAAAAAAGATGGGCTATACACATTTAGAAGTTATGCCACTTACTGAATTCCCATTTGATGGTTCTTGGGGATATCAAGCAACTGGTTTTTATAGTGCAACATCGAGATATGGTCAACCTAAACAATTAATGAAATTTATTGATGCCTGCCACCAAGAAGGCATTGGTGTTATTATGGACTTTGTGCCAGCACATTTCGTTAAAGATTCACATGGATTACATATGTATGATGGTGGATTTGTTTATGATTATAATGATTATAATCGTCGTTATAGTCCATGGGATAGTGTTTATTTTGATTTAGGTAAAAATGAAGTAAGAAGTTTCTTATTATCTTCTGTAGAATTCTTTGCAACATATTATCATATTGATGGTTTTAGATTTGATGCTGTAAGTAATCTTATTTATTATGAAGGCAATAAAAACTTAGGTGAAAATATTGGTGCTATGGAATGGATGAAACGTTTAAATGGACATATGTCTGGGTATCATCCAACTGTGATGATGATTGCAGAAGATTCAACAGATTATCCAGGTGTTACTAAACCAGTGGGTGAACATGGTTTAGGATTTGATTATAAATGGGATTTAGGCTGGATGAATGATACATTGAAATATTTCCAAGAAGATCCTGTTTATCGTCAATATGATAGTCGCTTTATTACTTTTTCAATGGCTTATTTCTATTCTGAAAGATTCTTACTTGAGTTTTCGCATGATGAAGTTGTTCATGGTAAAGCGACGATTATTAATAAAATGTGGGGATTACATGGAGATAAATTGGCACAAGTAAAAGCATTGTATGTTTATATGATGTTACATCCTGGTAAGAAATTGAACTTTATGGGAAATGAACTTGCTGAATATAAAGAATGGGATGAATCTAAATCTTTAGGATGGGATATTTTAAAATATCCTGATCATGATGCATTCCATCATTTCACTCAAAAACTCAATGAAATTTATTTGAAATATCCAGCTTTATATGAAATGGATTATGATTTAAAAGGCTTTGAATGGCTTGTTGTTGATGATCATGATCAATGTGTTTTCGCAATTGAAAGAAAAGATAAAGCAGGAAATGCGATTATCGCAGTGATGAATTTTGTTGGTAATACGCATGAAAAATACAAAGTACCAGTTAATATTGAAGGAAGTTATAAAGAAATTTTAAATACGGATCAAGCTGTATATTCTGGAAAAAATATCGTTAATCCAAGAGCAATTCGCTCTAAGAAAACAAAACTAAATGAAAAAACAAAATTGTTAAATAAAGATCGTTATATTGAAGTAAAATTAGCACCATTTAGTGCATGTATCTTTGAAGTGAAACCTAAAAAAGGAACAACAAAGAAAACACCAAAGAAAACAAAAAGAGTAATTAAGAAAACAAAATAAGTTGTTCATAAAATAGAGCATCCGTAGTTTAGATACTCTATTTTATTTGGAAAAAGTAAGATTTTATCAATGTAAAAATATTTTTATGAGTGACAATCTACTAAAAATAAAGTATGATGGTCACGTAAAAGTAATATTGAGGAGACGGGAAAATGTTTAAAAATAAAGAAGAATTTAAATTTGAATTTTCAAGAAGAATTATTGAATCTTATGGACGTACTGTAGAAGAAGCCCATATTACTGAAAAATTCATGGTTCTTGAAACAATGGTTAGAGATTATGCATCAGTAAACTGGGCAGCTAGTAAAGCTGTTGTTCAAAATAATGAACAAAAACAAATGCATTATTTCTCAATGGAATTTTTAATGGGAAGATTATTAGTTAATAATATGATGAATCTAGGGATCTATGAAATCGCTAAAGAAGGTTTAGAAGATTATGGAATCAATATTCATGATTTAGAAGAATTAGAAAGTGATGCTGGTTTAGGTAATGGGGGACTTGGACGTTTAGCTGCATGCTTTATGGATTCACTTGCTTCATTAGATTATCCAGGACATGGAAATACAATTCGTTATGAATATGGTTTATTTAAACAAAAAATTGAAAATGGTTATCAAGTAGAATTACCTGATCAATGGATGAAAACTGGATTTATGTGGGAAGTTCGTAAACCAAAACATAGAGTACCAGTTAAGTTCTTTGGCAAAGTGATTTGGGATGAAAATGAAGGAAAATGGAAACATGTTGATGCTGAAACAATTTATGCAGTACCTTATGATGTCCCTGTAATTGGAAATGATACAGTAAATACAAATACTTTGCGTTTATGGTCAGCTGAACCAAGTGAAGATTTCCCAAGTAATCATGATTTCCAAAGATATATCGAAGATGTAAGAAGTATCTGTCAAAACTTATATCCAGATGATTCTACACCAGCAGGAAAAATGTTACGTTTAAAACAAGAATATTTCTTCTGTTCTGCAGGTATCCAAGCAATCATCAAAGCACACTTAAGAAATTATCCATCATTAGATAATTTCCATGAAAAACATGTTATTCAATTAAATGATACACATCCAGTATTATGTATTCCTGAATTCATGCGTTTATTAATTGATGATCATGGTTATGAATGGCAAGATGCATGGGATATTTGTACACAAACATTTGCATATACAAACCATACGATCTTAGCTGAAGCTTTAGAAACTTGGCCAATTAGTACAATGCAAACATTATTACCACGTGTATATCAAATCATTGAAGAAATTCATCGTCGTTTTGTAGGTTTTGCTAAAGAAGTAAGTAATCATGATCAAAATTTAGTTGATCGTACAATGATTTTAAGAGATGGTACTGTTTATATGGCAAGACTTGCAATTGCTGGAAGCTTTAGTGTCAATGGAGTAGCAAGACTTCATACAGATATCTTAAAAGAAAGAGAATTACATGATTTCAATGTACTTTATCCAAATAAATTTAATAATAAAACAAATGGGGTTACTCATCGTCGTTGGTTAGCTTATTGTAATCCACAATTAAGTGAATTAATTAATGAAACAATTGGTAAAGGATGGATCAAAAAACCAGCTCAATTAGAAAACTTAATGGAACATGTTGATGATCCAATTTTACAAAATCGTTTCTTAGCAGTTAAAAAAGAAAGAAAACAAATCTTAGCTGATTATATTAAAGAACATAATGGTATTGAAGTAGATGTTGATAGTATTTTTGATGTTCAAGTTAAGAGATTACATGCATATAAAAGACAATTATTAAATATTTTACATGTTATTTATTTATATCAAGAAATGAAATCTAATCCCGATTTCCGTATTTATCCACATACTTTCATCTTTGGAGCAAAAGCAGCAAGTGCTTATTACTTCGCTAAAAAAGTTATTAAATTAATTAATGCAGTTGGAGATGTAGTTAATAATGATCCTGAAACAAATAAATACTTAAAAGTTGTTTTCTTAGAAAACTATGGTGTTACTTTGGCAGAAAAAATCATGCCTGCAGCTGATGTTTCAGAACAAATCTCTACAGCTGGTAAAGAAGCAAGTGGTACTGGTAATATGAAATTCATGATGAATGGAGCTATTACTATAGGTACTTTAGATGGAGCTAACGTAGAAATTTCTGAATTAGTAGGATTAGATAATTGTGAAATCTTTGGTTTAAAAGATGAAGAAGTTAAAAACTTAAAAGCAAACAATCAATATCGTGCATGGGATTATTATAATAATGATTTAAAAATCCGTCGTGCTATCGATTCATTAACTAATGGTACTTTCTCAAGTAATCCAGAAGAATTTAAAATTATTCATGATGAATTAATGAATAAAAATGATGAATACTTCTTATTAGCTGATTTCGAATCATATGCTAATGCACAAAGACATGTTGTAGAATTATATCAAGATCGTGCTAAATGGGCTAGAATTTGCTTAGTAAATATTGCTAAGAGTGGATTCTTCTCATCTGATCGTACAATTGAACAATATGTAGAAGATATTTGGCATTTAGAAAAATGTAAATTTTAATTATAAAAGCTCAAGGTCTTAGGACTTTGAGCTTTTCTTTAATATATATTTACTTTTGATAAAACGATAAGGTTCCATAAAATCACGCATTTCTTTAGCGTCAACTTCTTCATGATTAACAAATCTTTGAAAAAAAGATTTGTTTTTTTCTGTCACAGCTTTAATTTCATCGATTGCTTCTTCTAAATGATGTTCTTTAAAGAAGTTGATGTAATACTCTTCGGTTTTACTTGCCATATCTTCCTTATTTAATAAGACCCAATTTTCTTGATGAACAACATCAATCAAATTGATCAATGTTCTAGCAGCTTGTTCTTGATCAATCATTTTTTTTCACCTCGTTTTTTATTATAGCATAAAATAATAAGTTGTGTTATAATGCTAAAAAATGATGAAAAAGAGGTACTTATGATGAATAAACCAGTAATTGCGATTGTTCCTTTATATGATCAAGAAAGAGATAGTTTATGGATGCATCCAGGGTATATGGATGGGGTTATTGAAGCAGGTGGTATTCCTGTTATGCTTTCTTTAGTTAATGATGATGTTTCTTTAAAAGAAACGGCTCATTATTTTGATGGATTTATTTTTGCGGGAGGGGATGATTTAAATCCTGAACTTTATCATCAAGCAAAAGCAGAATATTGCGGAAAATTAAATCAAAAAAGAGATGAAATGGAACCAAAGCTATTAAAATATGTTTTAGAGGCCGATAAGCCTGTTTTAGGAATATGTAGAGGTATTCAGTTATTAAATGCATGTTTAGGTGGAACACTCTATCAAGATTTAGGTCGACAATTTCATCCTACATGTATTCATCGACAACCTGCTCCTTATGATCATCCAAGTCACCAAGTAAAAATTGTTGAAAATACACCTTTAAAAGACATCTTAAATCAAGAAACTTTAATGGTGAATAGTTGTCATCATCAAGCTATTTGTCAACTTGCTCCAGCATTAAAGCCAATGGCTTATTCTGATGATGGATTAGTAGAAGCTGTTTATCTACCAGATAAAAAGTATGTGATAGGATATCAATGGCATTCAGAAATGATTTATAAAAAAAGTGATGATCATTTAAAACTATTTAAAGATTTTGTGGATAATTGCAAAAAATAATTATAAAAAATTATAAAAAGCTATAAAAACAGTAAATGTGTATTGACTTTATGCTGATATATTAGTATAATGAACAAGCTTTAAGTTAATAAAAAGCAAGGGATGGTTCCTTGGCCAAGTTGGTAAGGCAACAGACTGCAACTCTGTCATCATCGGTTCGAGTCCGGTAGGAACCTCCATTTGTGAAAATGCGCTAGTAGCTCAACTGGATAGAGTGCTTGACTACGGATCAAGAGGTTGTGGGTTCGATTCCTGCCTAGCGCGCCATTTTTTTCGGGAAGTAGCACAGCTTGGTAGTGCACCTGGTTTGGGACCAGGGGGTCGCAGGTTCAAATCCTGTCTTCCCGACCATTTATAAAAATTGGGGCCATAGCTCAGCTGGGAGAGCACCTGCCTTGCACGCAGGGGGTCAGCGGTTCGATCCCGCTTGGCTCCACCAATTTATTTATTACGGAGATTTACCCAAGTCTGGCTGAAGGGACTGGTCTTGAAAACCAGCAGAGGATTAACGTCCTGCGGGGGTTCGAATCCCTCAATCTCCGCCATTTTTATCTTTTGGTCTGGTAGTTCAGTTGGTTAGAATGCCGCCCTGTCACGGCGGAGGTCGCGGGTTCGAGTCCCGTCCAGACCGCCAAATGATGGTTCCGTAGCTCAGTCGGTAGAGCAGAGGACTGAAAATCCTCGTGTCGGTGGTTCGATTCCGCCCGGAACCACCATTTAAATAGATTACTGGTCTGGTAGTTCAGCTGGTTAGAATGCCGCCCTGTCACGGCGGAGGTCGCGGGTTCGAGTCCCGTCCAGACCGCCAGTAATTGTAATTAAGAGAGTCATTCATGACTCTTTTTTTGTTTATTAAGAATTTGAATGCGTGGGAAATAGCATATAAAAATTCATACTAAAATACCATGACATATTTGTGTGATCTGGTATAAATTTTTTTATCCTGCAATCATACAGTGGTTATTTGATTCTTCTCCTAGGATCATTGCATACAGGACATTCTATTTCAACTTCATCATGTTTACTGGACATTCTGTCTTCTTTTGCCAATTCACCAACGATCCAGTTAGGAACATTGGCAATATGGCCACAAGCAGTATGTTTCATTTTGATAAGTGTATCTTCTGCAATCATTGATGCATTTTTCACTGTAGAGTCTGTCATTAGGGGTACCTATGTATATTCACATTTCATAAGATTGCCACATGAACATAAAAGAGTATTTTTTTGAAATGATTCTATCACATGTGTGCGGTATTTTAGATGGTCAAGTTTGTTTTTTAAATTTTTTTTCTTTCTTTCAAATTTTTGATACGTCTTTTCTTTTTTATACCATAAAGTTCATATACTTTTTATTCCTGTTTGAATCGAAGCCATAGTATCTGACCATTTAAAAGTTTTCAACACTTTCATATACTTCGATATATTTTTCACCCTCATGACGGTTGTACCACCATCTGATCATCTTTTTGTCATCTTCATATTTGATGCAGTTTTCAGCCATGGGAGGTCTGGAAGTGTATCTGGTAATGTAGTTGACGCAATCATCAACGTTATTGTCATCATTGTCTTTTTCTTTCTTTTTGGCGTAGACATAAAAGCCGTTTACAAGTTCTTTATAGAAACGTTGTTTGAGATAATTGAAACTCTCAAGTTCTTGTTTTGAGAGAAAATCAAGGATTTGATACATTCAAGTCTTTCTGAGTTTTTCACAGGAAATAAAAGTTCTTCATTTTATTTTTTTTGTATCCAAAGCTTCTTCACAAACAAGGCAGTGGATATGGGGATTCCATTTCAAATCTCTGCCAAAAGTATGTAAATTCAAAACAGAACCGAAAACGATTTTGTTTCTGTTATTTTTATAAGAGTAGGGGCATTTGCTTTTTTAATAAAGAGCTTTTTCTTTTTGATTTTTCTGTACTTTACATCATTAAAAACACAGGCAAGGGTGTTTCTGGCACCAATAAAAAGAAGATTCAAAAGGGATCTGTCTTTAATAAAATAACTTCTTAGATGTTTTGAAATGGTAAAGACGATATGACGGTGCTTGGCATCGAGAGCGATAGAGAAAATATGAACAGCACGCAATTTAGCCTCTTTAGAGCCACAAGAAGTACAGAGCTTGGAGTGACATTTGTGAGGAACGATAGATTCGTTGCCGCAATGAGGGCAGACAAAAAGATCATAGCCAAGATAGATGAAACCACAAAGAATAGTTTTCTGGATGGTATCATAGGTAACGTTTCTGATCTTACCTCTATTATAAAGAGAGCGGATATAGTTGATATTGTCATTAAAGATATAGGAAAAAGATTCCTTGCCTTTGATCTTATCGACATGATCAAAATTGTATAAAGCAAGGCAGTCAGCATAGTTAGTATCATCAATCATAAAATCACCAGCTAACATTTTAAAGAAAAAGGTAATAATCTTCAAAGATTATTACCATGTGGACAAAATTTATCCCTTTTTTATCATAAAAATATGATATTTATTTTTTGCATTTCACACCTCAAAAACGACATTTCACACCTAATTTAAAAATAAGGTGCCATAAATAGTAAAATAAAGATGTACATGGAATTATTTACTATAATCTATTTTAAATACCAGAGCAAAAAAAGAAAAAATGAATGTAAGGATAAGTAAAATAATGGCAAGTATACTTACGTTATGATAATCTTTACACAAGTGCCTGCTAATGTATTTGCAGCAGACACTTATATTTGTAATAAATATTGATGGTTGCTGTAAAGAATAAAATAAAAATGTAGGAAAACCTATAAAATTATTTAGTCTAAAACCGACATTTTTTTAATTGACATGTGAATATAATAATCTAAAATAAAATTTTTAATGAAAGGGGTTGCTAGTATGGTAGTTGAATCAATAAAAAGGTATCCATTACTTGTTATTTTTATGCTTGTTTTATTACTTGTGATGATTTTTGCAATTGTTTATTATCGAAAGTCAAAAAAGTATGAAAAAAGTCAAATAGAATTAAAAGAATCTTTACTTGCAGCAACGACATTAAATAGATGTATTCATGCTTTAACTTATCATAGTGAAATCGATGATGCTATTAATGATTTGTTATGTCTTATTACTGAGTTTTTTCAAGGTGATCGTGCCTATATTTTTCAAATAGACTATGAGCAAAATACGACATCTAATCTTTTTGAGTATACAGAAGAAGGGGCAACTCCGGAAATAAATAATTTGCAAAATGTTTCTTTAGAAACTATTCAATATTGGTTAGATCGTTTTAAGGTTGATGGAACATTTTATTTAAAAAGTTTAGAAGATGAGGTTGATAAAAATTCTGAAACCTATCGTCTTTTAAAATTACAAAATATAACGAGTCTTATTGCTGCGCCTTTGATAGAAAATGAAATTATTACTGGATTTTTGGGTGTTGATAATCCACGAAGAAGATATGATAATAGTAGCTTATTATCTTCGGTTGTTTTCTTTGTTTCTGAGAGTATGAATAGAAAACAACAGGAACAAAAATTAAAAGCAATGAGTTATTTAGATTCAATGACACATATTTTTAATCGTAATGCTTTGATAGAACGAATTGATAAGATTAAAAAAAGTCAAAATAAGGATATTGGTATTGCTTATTTTGATTTAAATGGATTAAAAAAGATCAATGATTTACAAGGACATTTGGAAGGGGATGCTGTTTTAAAGAAAACAGCTTATTTGATCAATGAGTGTTTTCCTAGAAAAGCTTATCGTTTTGGTGGAGATGAATTTGTTGTTCTTTCAATAGGAATTAAAGAAAGTAATTTTATAAAACAAGTTGAACAATCAAAGAAGTATTTAGAACAAAATGGTATTTCGTGTTCTGTAGGTGTTTCTTGGTGCTATAATATAAACGATGTTGATAAACTCATTAAAGAAGCAGATACTAAAATGTATGAAAATAAAGCAAATTTTTATGAAAATGAAATGGTTGGTATTGAAAGCTAACCATTTTTTTATGGTATAATGAGATTAATGAAAAGAGATGAGACTATGCAAAATATGAATTATTATTATGACTTTTCGGGTCAAAAATTTGAATATCCATTAAGTCTAAGTATTAATCAATTTGATCGACAAGTTTTTTCAAGACAATCTTCTTTAGAAATTTCTTATGTTTTAAAAGGAAGTTATGAAGTTATTACAGAAAAAATGTCGACTGTTATTTATGAACATGAATTAGCTATTATTGCTCCTAATGATATTCATATGTTAAAGATGAATGAAAAAGAAAGTATTATTTTAACATTACATATTGATTTTTCTTATTTACCTCATTATATGGTAGGAGATATAGATCATAGTTTTCAATCTCTTATTTGTAGAGAAAATCAAAATAAATCTCTATTATTTCAAATAAAACAACAATTAGGCATCTTACTTTTACATTTTATTGAAAACAAAGATAACATCTATTTATTAAATTTAGTAATATCAAAATTAATTTACATGATTAGTCAGAATCAAGAATTCTCTTTAGAAAATTTACCACTTTCTTCTAAAAATCATGAAAATTATATGAAAGCTATTTTATTCATTGATCAACATTACCAAGAAGATATTCATTTAGAAGATGTTGCTCAAAATCTTTCTTTTAGTATCTCCTATGCTTCACGTTTATTTAAAAAATATACAGGTGTTAGTTTTGTAAAATATTTATCAATGGTAAGAATACGACATTCATTAGAAAAGTTACTAGCAGGGAAAGACTCGATTGATGAGATTGCATTTTCTTGTGGAATGTCTGCAAAGGCTTATAGTCAAGCATTTAAAGACTTATATGGGATTACACCAAGTGTTTATCGTAAACAATTTCAAAAAAACTTGAAATATAATAAGGAAAATAAGGAACAAAGAATGCATTTGGATCAAAAACAAATTTCCTTGATTCAACATTTAATAAATGATCATCATCTATATCAAGATGAATATCTTGATATAGATAAAGAAAATCAACAAAGCATATATTTATTTAAAAATAT
>OODK01000632.1_pt1 | contig 29052 bp, 20 predicted proteins | sample 1671371 | NCBI WGS metagenome assembly OODK01 (sample SAMN06348150, study PRJEB24527) | human gut metagenome | biome: human gut; feature: ankylosing spondylitis patient; material: feces | host: Homo sapiens | place: China | collected 2015-10 | reverse complement strand
GGCTTGGCAAGCCGTTCCTCTGCAATGCGGGCTTGCAACTCCTTCCGCTGTTCTTCCAGAGCTTCCAGCCGTTCCTTGGTAGAGCTGGTCAGAATGCCCATCTGGATGGCATTCAGCATATTGGTGATGCCGACTTCCGTTTCCTTCAGCTGCTTTTCGTAGATGGGCAGGTCCGTGCTTTCCTGATTTTGCAATTCCATGACTTTGGCAATGATGGCATTCATGGAAGCGTCATCTTCCACCAGCTTCATGGTTTCGTTGACCACCAGATCTTCCAGCCACTGTTTCCGCACGGCCTTTTTATCGCAGGTCTTTTTCTTCTTGGCAGCAGCACACTTGTAGTAGGTATACATTTTCCCGGTGTGGCTGACACCGCTTTCTCCGAACATCAGTGCACCGCACTTGCCGCAGTACAGCTTGGTGGTGAGCAGATAGCTTTCCTCTGCCTTATGACGGGCAGGGGCTTTTTTGTTTTTCGCCAGCTTTTCCTGCACCTTGTTGAACAAGTCCTCCGATACTAACGCCGGGATTGCATTGGGCTGTACCACATCCCGCAAACGCAATTCGCCGATGTACCGGCGATTACTCAGCATCCGCTGAATGGTGTTATAGGACATCTCCCCACCCATCGAGTTCTTAATGTTGTGCGCCTTTAACCAATCCCTCAGGTCAGTCATGGTCGCACCGTCCGCATACTTCTGGAACGTCTGCTCCACATACGGAGCCAACAACGGGTCGGGCTGGTAATGCCGGGTCTCATCGATCATGTAGCCGAACGGAATAGTGCCGCCATTATAAATACCCTTGAGAGCATTCTCGGTCATGCCGCGCACGACCTTTTCGGACAGGTCAGCAGAGTAATATTCGGCGTAGCCTTCCAGCACCGATTCCAGAATGATGCCCTCCGGGCCAGCCGAAATGACTTCCGTAGCCGATACCAGCTTCACACCATTGCGTTTCAGCTGGGTCTTGTACCGGGCACTGTCGTAGCGGTTTCGAGCAAAGCGGTCCAGCTTCCAGACAATGATGACATCAAAGATTCCACGCTCACTGTCCTTGATCATCTGCTGGAACTGCGGGCGGTTATCGGTCTTGGCGGAGATGGCACGGTCAATGTAATGCTTCACCACCGTGAAGCCGTTCTTTTCCGCATAGGCGGTGCATTCCCGGATCTGACCTTCAATGGATTCTTCGCGCTGACTATCAGTAGAATAGCGGGCATAGATCACGGCGGTCATGGCAAGCACCTCCCATTTATATAACATTGAACGGTGATGCGTTCATCAAGGCAATGTTTCGTATAATGTATATACCATATCTTGCAGAGAATTGCAATAGCCACTTTAGTAGTATATATACCAGATTTTCCCCATTTCAACGCAACAAATTTGAAATTGCCCTATTCTGTACTCGCCCACTACAATCTGCAATGGACGGGTATATTTTATTTCCGCTCAGAGTATCCCCTCGCCAGCCTCCCTCAAACTCTGGGCAAATGTTTTCTCCATGCCCAGCTGCTTGACGAGTGTTTCGGCTTCGTCGTACAGTTCCGATGCCTTTTTGAAGTCCTCCAGATGCTTGCAGGCTTTGATAAGGTAAAACAGGGCCTGCAGTTCATACAGGCGGCTGTCTCCCTTTTTCGAGTTCCGGCGGCGGCGTTCCAGCAGGGTCTCGAATGCTTCCCGCTCGTGCGCATAGTCTTCCAAGGCCCTATAGGCGAGGCCTATGTTGCTGTAGGCACCGGTGCTGCACCGTTCGCTGATATCCAGCCCGCGCTGGCTGTAACGCAGCTGGCGGTCCGCTTCACGTTCCAGCAGTTCCGGCTCATTCTTGCACCGCACACCGGCACAGTAGGCCAGATTGATGTAGCTTCGGAAGGTGTCTGAGGTGTGGAAGGTGAAGCGTCTTTCCCGCGTTTGGGCGGCGTATTCGTAGCACATCCGCTGCCGCGCGTCGTAGTCCTTCTTTTCCATCCGGCCCGCCCAGCGCTCTTTGTCTTCGCCAAAGGCCAGCTCATCGGTGCAGCGGGTCAGTTCAGCCGCCTTTTCCCTCAGGCCGGGGCTTTCTTCCAGCAGCAGGAATTTTCCGCAGTCGCTGTAGGCCCGGCCCAGCGTCTCGTAAATGCTGGCCGTCATGCTGGGGTTCTGTTCCAGCGCGCCCAGCTTTTTCAGTGCAGCCATCGACTTTCCGGCTGCTTCCAGTTCCTTCAGTGGCTCCTTCTGGTCCCGGAAGATCAGCGCTCTGTTCTCATACAGCCGCGGCAGCTCCCAGCGCGGGTGCGGTCGTTCCTGTTCGGCAAAGATCATGGCATCGTTCCAGCTGTTTGCCTGTTCGAGGCCTGCCAGACGGAAGTACAGGCTCGCGGCACGGTATGCCCAAAGCATCCGCTGCTGCGTATCCAGCTTGAGCCGGCCGCTCTCTTTGTCTTTCGGGACGAATTTTTCCAGCACAGCGGCATAAACATCGGCAGTGCTGCGGCGTTCCACCGGGGTCTGCTGGAACTCCCACAGCCCTTCCAGAAAAAGCGAACACTTGTCCTCCCCTGCGGGGTCCGGCTCCTGCTGGCTGCACACCTCCCGGATGAGCGTGTGCAGTACGAGCAGCGGGCCTTCGCTGCTGTTCTGGCAGTTCAGGTAGTGCAGATCCACCAATCTGCGGAACGCCGCACTGTCCCGCCGCAGGTCACAGGCATTGAGGAAAAGATCCAGCGGCATCCCGCTCTCTCCAACGAACATTGCCCGGCGCAGCAGGGTTTGCATGGGCGCGGTCAGATTGGCCAGATCGAACAGCGTGGTCAGGTTCTGCAGCACCGATCGTTCGCGGCTGGTGCCGTCCTTTTCGCTGAGGAAGGGCCTTTTCAGGCTGCTGTCCCGGGTTCTCTGCCCGCTGCGCAGGTCATCGGCGATCTTCTCTGCCGTGACCCCGTTGAACCGCATGACGGCTGCCACCATGCTGACCGTCATGGTATGGTAATTTACCAGTTCCAGAATTATTTGCAGAGTCTCTTCCGACGGGACAGGCGTTTCCATTTCTGCCCCGTCCCGCAGGATGTCCAGCAGCACCTCCTCTTTCAGCGGCTTGACCTGACAGAAGCACCCGCCCGTCATCGCGGTCAGATCTTTGCGCGTGGTCAGCAGGACACGGCAGGGCAGCGCACACAGATGCCGATAAAGCTGCTGTTCTATGCTGTCCTCACTGCCACCGGTCAGCTCTGCCCAAGACAGATTGTCATTGTCAAAGTTGTCGATGAGCAGCAGGTCGAATTCGGTCAGGTACTGGCTCAGCTGTTTCTGCACCAGCTGGAGCAACTCTTCTTTTTTGCTGCCCGCTTCCACCGACATGGCCTGCGCAAAGGTGGTGGTGTACAGTGCTTCCAACGTGCCGGGGAACCGCACGAAATACGTTCTGCCCAGAGGGTGGCGCTTCTGCCATTCGCCGGCGGCGGCAAGCGCCATTTTGGTCTTGCCCATGCCCGCAAAGCCCCACAGCACATGGGGGTTCCGCTTTTCGTTTTCCAGTTCGTTCAGCAGGTTCTTTACGTCTTCGTCGCGGCCCTTCACCTCGCCATCGTTCAGCGCGCCTGCATTCTGGGCAAGGCTCCATACCGGCGGCGTCAGGCGGCGGCGCCACTCATCCATCTGCCGCGCCATCTCATTCAGCGTGATGCGCTTTGCGGGGTTCTCCTGTGCAGCATCGGTCAGCAGCTGGTTCACTTCTGCCAGCAGTTTCCCCTCCAGCCCGGAGGACTTTGCACTGCCGGGCAGCAGGATCCTCCGTGAGTTTTCTTCTATGAACTCCAGACTTTTCCCGAGCCGCAGATTGTTCGCCGCCACAGGGTCCAGCAGCGCATAGAACAGCCGCCCCACCGCGTAAACGTCGGATGCCGGTGTGGGCTTTCCACCGTTCCGCAGCTCCGGCGCACAGAACCCCGGTGTGCCGAACACCTCACTCTCCAGTTTGCTCTCTGCATCCAGCCCGCCACCAAAGTCCAGCAGAGACACCCCCAGAACGGTGCCGTCAGACAGGCTACCGTCCACAAAGACATTTCCGGCGCTGATATCACCATGGATGCAGCCGCTGCCGCCCTTGTCGCCGTGGATGCGTTTCAGATTGGCCAGCAGGGCGCAGAACAGCTCCACTGTTCTGGAGAACTGCGGCACAGCGCTTCTCCTGTTCTGCAGCCCGTTTCCGAAAGGATGCTCTGGGCTGCAGGGCCGGGCCGCTTCCTTCAGCAGGTCTTTCAGCCAGAACCCCTGCCTTTCGGTCAGGCACTCCATCTTCAGGATACAGCAATACGGCGGGGTGACGGGGTCTTCCCCCGGCAGGCGGATAGAGCGCACCTCCAGCTGACGCTCTGCCGACACTGTGAGCCGGGTCCTCTGGCGGACCTCCTGCCCGACCCTGACCTCCCGTGCGGCCCGCCCATCAAACAGCTTTTTCATCGCTTCGATGGCGTCCGCACGTTCCCGGCTGTTCTCCGGCAGGGCTGCGGCGTCCTCCGGCAGGACGGCTGCCCCCGCCCGGACATAGCCCCAGCCGGGGAAATACTCCTTGAGGACGACCGGGTACATTTGGCCCTCCTCCTGCGCCTGATAGATCAGCGCCGCGCCGCCGGGATGCATAAAGCTGATGATCTCAAACGTTCCGGCCCCTGTTTCCAGCACCGTTCCGTCCGGCAGCGGCACGCGGTTTTGCAATGGTCGATTTATCATGAACAGACCTCCTCCATCGGGTACTCTGGCTCCATTATAGCGTATTTCCCGGAATGTTCCAAGATGGAGGCCCCCTCCGTTCCCCTTTCCGGACCTGAAATTTTATTCCTCTGGATTCCGGGCACTCTTTCTGCTATCCTTCAGGGCAGAAAGCCGCACTTCCGGCGGCTTTTTTCCGGACATGAGAAAGGAGAACTCTATGAACGCAAGTATCGAAGCAAAAAAGGCTGAGGCCGTTGAGCGCATGAAGCTGTGGGGCATCTACCCGCCCATTATCAAGTGCTTTGAGCAGGAGGGCATCGTTTCCGAGAGCGCTCCTCCGCTGGGCACCTGCAGCCAGCTCGAAGGAGAGCAGCTTGAGCGCGTCAGAAAATTCGAGGAAAAATACAACGCGGTCGTTTATCATGTGATCCACAGCTTTACGAATATCGGTGAGCTCGAGAGCTATCTGTTCGTCAGCGACCGCCCGGATGAGTGGGAAACGGACCGTACGGACCTCAAGTCCGGGCAGCCGCTCGCGTGGGTCTACAACTACGATGAACCCGACTGGCCGGAGCTTGGGTATATCGGTGTTTCGCTGACGACGGCTGCGGGCCTCCGCAGAACCTGGTAAGGAGGGATATTTCTATGTATCACGCTGATCTGCACACTCACACCATCCATTCCGACGGCGAGTATACGCCCGCGCATCTGGGCTTGATGGCGCTTCAAAGCGGCATCCGGTATCTGGCGTATACCGACCACAACTACAGTTATTCCCCCGCCGAACTGAGCGACCTTCGCCTGCAGTTCCCCATGCTGCGCATTCTGCGCGGCTGCGAGTTCAGCTGCTTTTATCGCACCGCCGACGGACGCCGCATCGAAATCCACATCGTGGGCCTGAACTTCGACCCCGCCTGCCCCGAGCTTCAGGCCGTGCTGCGCCGCAACCAGCCCGACCGCCGCAGCTACGTTACCAAGATCCTGAACAAGCTCGACGCACTGGGCATCGGCATCGGCACCTACGAAGACCTCATGGCCTTCTGCAACGGTCCGCAGCATCTTGGCCGAATGCACATTGCCCGCAGCCTTGTGGCCCACGGCTATGTCAAGACGGTGGATGAAGCGTTCGACATATACATCGGCAGCTTCGGCCAGCGTCTGGCCTATGTCGAGTCGGAGCTGGACTATGCACCCATCGAGGACGTTCTCTCTGCCCTGCAGAAGGCACAGGGCATCGCCATTCTGGCGCACCTGTTCTTCTACCCGCTGGACGATGCCGAACAGCACCGCCTGCTGCGCACCTTCAAAGCGTTGGCAGGCCCCTGCAGCGGCATGGAGGTCTACTATGGCCGCTACACCGACGAGCAGCGCTGTCATCTGGCCGCGCTGGCGGCGCAGTACGACCTGCTGCCCTCGGCGGGTTCCGACTTCCACGGCCCTGGCGACGGCAACGCCACCCATGACGGCGGGCTGGGCCATCACTTCCCCGCTTCGGTCTACGAAGCGCTGGAAGTCCGTCAGCGCGAGGTCTACGGCGTCGTTCATGACTAAGCGTTAAATACAACATATCAAAAGGCCCGGGAGCCGTTTCAAAACAGCTCCCGGGCCTTTCTGTGCCCCGCTTTATCGTTCCAGCCGTCGGCACCAGTCCTCTGCCGTTGCCAGCATCTCATTCATCGAAATGCGCTGCTCCGGGTCCGGTGCTGTCGCCCGTAGCAGCAGGCGGTTCACCTCTGCTCGCATCTCCTGCGGGAGGCCGGACGGAACGCTCTCGCCCTCGGTCAGGGTCTGTATCTCTCCCAGAAAGTCCAGCGGACGGCCCAGCCGGATATTCTGGGCGGCGATGGGATACAGCATGCTCAGCAGCAGCCATCCTGCCAAAAGGACATCCGTCTTTTCGTCTGCAGGCCCCGGGAACGGCTCCGGGACATGGAATCCCGGCCCGGTCCCGCTGGGAGCCGCGCTCTCCCCTGTCTTCCGGGCAGAGCTGACATCCACAAAGGACACTCCACGGATGCTCCCCCCTGCAAGGTTCCCTTTCACGAAAACATCCCCGATGTCCAGCTTTCCCATGACCCATCCCGCATCGTGCAGCTGGCGCAGGGCAAGCAGGATGTCCCGGAAGACCCGCATGGTGACAGCGGCCGCCGGTACCGCACAGCTCCTTCCGGAGCCGGGGCTTCCCTCCTGCCTGCGCAGATTCCCGAAGGGATGCTCAGGGCTGCGGGGCCAGATGCACTCCTGCATCAGCGCCCGCAGCGGGAAGCCCGGCTCTGCGGTCATGCCGTCCATTTCCAGAAAGACACTGAGCGGTCTCTGCCAATCCGTGCCGTCCGGCAGGCGGAGCGTGCCGACATACAGGGGCTTTTTTTCCGGTATGACGCACCGGACACTGCGGCAAAGCTTCCAATTTATCTGCTGTTCCCGCTCTGCCTGATGGCGCAGCCAGATATAGAGCCGGCCCCGCCTCACCTCCTCTGCGGAGTACTGCTCCCAGCCATTCAGCACAGGCGCACTGTCATGCCGCACCCAATGGCCCGGGAAGAACTCCTTCATCACGATGACCCGGCCGGTATTCCGGTCGAATGCTTCGTAGAACAAGGCGTTCCTGTTTTCTGCAAGGGGGGACCGGATCACGATCTCCTTATTATTCAGGAAGATCACGGTCGTTCCGTCCGGCAGCGGCTCACGTTGGGCTTCTTTTGATCCTATCATCTCTCAAACCTCCTGTGTTCGGGCCATCCGGTCCCGGGGGCCTGCGGGCCTCTGCACAGACCAGAGCGAAAAACGGCTCTCTGCCAAAGTTTTTCCCTGAGATTTGTGCGGTCTGGCGAATGGACTTTCCATTCCAGGTCGTTTATAATGGAACTCCGGACCCGGCACTTCTGCATCTATTTTACTTTCCGGGAAGCCTTTCTTCCATGGAATAAATTTTGCGCCGGGGCCGCACACTCTCTGAACCGAAGGAAGGAAGTGGTCTCATGACCGGAAGCTCTACATTTTCAGAACTGCTGGCGCGGGAAACAAAGGACTGGATCGACGAAGAAATCAGCAAGGGCAACGAAGCCTGGAACGCACGGCGGCCCATCGATGGCCTTTCCAACATCCATTGGGACATGGTCGCCCAGTCTGCTGCACGGATCCAAGAGCATCTGGCCGGCTCCGGCCAGAACATGACGCAGGGCATCTTTCTGTGCCGCTGCATCCAAAAGCACCGCCCGGAACTTCTCCAAAAAAGCGATGGCACCCCGGCACAGACCACCGACCTTGTCAATTGCAAGCCGGAGGAACTGCAGCCTTGGCCAAGCGCCACCATCAAGATCGTCGCCAAGAACCTGAAGCGCCTGTGCCTTGCGGAACTCGGCTGCGAGAACCCCGGCACCGCATGGGATTCCATTCTTAAGAGGGATGTGGCCTATCGCCGCGCAGGAAACCGGCAGGAAGCCTATCACATCGCCTTTCTGCTGCACATGACGACCGAAGAGATGCAGCGCTACTTTTTCCTCACCCGTCAGGAAGCGTTCAGCCTACGCGACCCGCTGGATATCGTGTGCTTCGCCTTCAAGTTTTTTGATGCGAAAAAAGACCATGCGGATTCCTTTCACTGGTGGGATGTGACCGATGTTCTGCAGGGGTATCTGACCGCCTGCAAGACCGCCGACGCAGCGGCAGAGCAGCCTGTCCACCACTTCTCCCAGAAGAACGGCAGCACCCGCCTTCTGGGCCGCGATGCCCAAAAGCTGCAGGACGCCATGCACCGCGCCAACGATCCTGCCATCGACATCCCCGCTCTACGACATGATCTGCAGGAGTATCTTATCGCCCATCGCCGCAATCTTACGGAGATGAAACTGGAGCGGATCTACCCGGAAAAGCTTCCCCCGGATCAGAGCCGCATTGAGATCTGCATGGGCTACCCGTATTCCCACACCGTCCAACGGGAATTGAGCATTCTGGTCGGTTATCTGCTGGTGCTGTATGGCCGCTGGAACACGGTGGTTAAGACAGTATACCCCAAAAAAGAGCAGGAGTGGCGGGATAAACTGCTGCTTTCCTCTGAAAAAGGCGCTGCGCCGAAACTGCTCTCTGCAGACGATTTTATGGCCGTTCTCAGCCAGGCAGGCCGGGGAACCCTTGAGCCGCTGAAAGAAGCGTTTCAGGAAAAGCTGGACCCGGACTCTTTTCAGGAATCTCCTTCTGCGGCCATCAAGCCGCAGGAGACCGCTTCTCTTATGGGCCATTGGTTGCTGCGCGTCACACCGCAGGGGTCTGCGAGTCCCGATGATTTCGAGGTGGCACTGCAATTCTTGAATGATTTTCTGCTTTGCATAAATGGGCAGATCGATGGCTCATTTTCTCCTTCTTCGAGTTATCTGGCAAGCGCCCGGAATACCAGTGCTGCGATCTGGAGCCTTACCGGACGCCTCCACTGCAAAAAATCGCTCGATGCTCTCATCAATCACGGCCCGGACGCCGTCTCTCCGGGGACATCCGATTGGGCTAAATATCTCCGAGAGTTGGGCAAGAAGTTGCTCAGTGTGTCACGTGATCCGGAAAATTTCCATGACCGTGAACTCTGCGGCACTCTGAGTCAGGCCCAGCACAGCGGTCTTCAAGCCGTGCTCACTTCTGTTTCTACCTACGATTCATACCGGGATTCCTGTTCCGAACGTGACAGCGAGGCCAAGCGCTATAGACACATTCAGGACCATCTGGAAATGGGCCTGCCGAATCTCTGTTACAAGATCGAGGCTACTCTGCACGACTATTCTCCGAAGGCTGAAGAGTACGCTGCAAGAATAGGACTGCCCGCTGAAAAAAAACTTGACGGCTGGCAGGAGAACATTGCTCTGGGCAGCAACCTGCTTTCCCGCGATGATATCCTGCAGCTGTTCTTTTTCCTCATCCTTGCCATCTATGACTGCTATGCAGCAGACCGCGAGGCTCCCGCAGAGTTCACTGCGGAGCATGTCTGGCTCGATGCCATGCGCGATAACGCCGAGGACAAGCTGGACGGCCCGGGCCGCACCACCGGCAGCTTTCTGGAAGACGCCCTGTCCGCCAGCGTTTATGTGGAGCTTGAGTGCCTTCTGGAAGAGCCGAAGGCCGGTAAGGTCACGTCGGACCAGACCACTATCTTCTGCCGCCTCTACAATTTCCTGCTGGACAGTCTGTCCGATGCCAGTGGGACCAACTGGCACCACATCTACTGCCCCGCCTATACCGACCGGTTCTATGTGCTGGCCGGTGCTCTGGCCACAGCAGTGCCGCAGTCCCGCCGGACGCTGGGCCTTATGATGGGCACGCACCGCGAAAAGAAGCGCAGACCCGCCAGAAAGCGCTGAAAACTTATTCCCTGGACTCTCTTCTTTTTTCTGTGCTACACTCAAATCGCCGCAGGAGTGGGCCAAAATTTTGGCTCTGCTGCGGTCGAAGGTCACACAAAAGGAAGGGAGTTTTTTATGTATTTTTTTCTGCACGTCCTGCCGGATGTCGTCTCTGCGGTGTTGTCGTTTCTCGTGGAGTGGTTTTTGTTTCGGGAACAGCCCGCGCTGTACGGCGGGACACTGTCTCCCCTCGTGATCGCATGGCTCTATACGGCCCTGATGCTGGCCGTGTGGCTTCTCCCGCTCTTCTACGACGCCTGTCGGCGCAAAGGCGGCATGATAAGCACCGCACTGAACCTGCTGCCCGCCGAGATCATCTTCGGAGGTGAGTTTCTCTACCGCCTTCCCCTCGCCGGTGTCGCCGTGCTTCTTTTGTGCGGCGTTGTTCTGTGGCTGCTGTGGTATGAGTGCTACCGCCGCAATGTGGACGCTTGGGATGCGGGCAAACGCGGCGTCGAATACGATATGCTTCGCCGCAGGAACCGCCGGGTCGCCGTGCGGATCTTCGTGCTCATCACCTCGCTTCTGCTGCTGATCCCTAGCCTGTACGGTATCCATGTGCTCCGCGCCGATCAGGCCCGGACGGTGACAGCCTTTTACGAAACCTATTACGAGACCGATCCGTCCTTCCTCATCGATCTGGAAGTCAGTGGTCTGATCGGCAGCCTCTAAACTGCCCCACGCAAAGAAGGGCTCCGGACGGAAGGGGTCCTTTTTTCTATATGGGCTGTCTGGGCAGCAAAAACCGCTGCGGCACTTCCCTTGGATGCCGCAGCGGCTGTCGAACTTTATGTTTATTATTTCAAGGAGGAAAAGTCATGTATGAAAACCAAAGCAATTGAAGGGAATTTCATCATCTATGGAAACGGTTTCTATCTATAAAAGGAGGGCAGGCAAAATATGTACAAACGAGTTCAACTCATCACATGGCTGAACCTTCAAGGGGGACCGTGGCTGGGACTGCCTATTCGGTTCGATGCGATCATTCGCGTCATACGGCAATGCGCCTCCTTTCTTTGCATTTTCTCCCCTCGGGGAGGATGGCTGTATTATACATTTTCTTTTGTGGCCTGTCAGGTGGAATAAATTTTCAGCGTTTAAATGTTATTTTTATGCAGTGGCGATTTTGTGCTGCAGAATTGCGATGTAGCATTTTCTCCCTGTACGCAAAAGCGCCTTGAACCCAGAAGAACATTTGTTCTATTTGGTATCATTAAAATTTATTCCCGTAGTCGGCCGCAGCCATCTATGCTTGTATAGAGTAGGGATCATTTTCGAAACGTTTCCGACCGCAGCGTTCCGGGAAAATCTCAAGATCTTCCATCTTTCAGAAAGAGGTGAATTTCATGACAAGACTTCGCCGGGTGTCCCCGAGCCAGACCACCAAAGACAGCATCATCGTTCCGCACAACACCAAAGGTCAGCCCGTTGACCCCAATACATGGGAGCCCCTTGTGAAGGGGCAGATCGATATCGGTCATAACTACCAGTTCGAAGAACGGGTCATGCGCAAAGCAGCCGAACGAGTCAACATGTCTCAGGCAGACTACAGCAAGATGATGAATGACCCCAAGCTGTACCGTCTGGAGACCCGCCACAACAACCGCTCTCACAAATTTGAATGTCCCAATTACTCCGAGCAGGTCCATGCAGCTTTTAAAACCATCCGGCAGTTCTACAACAAGCAGCGCTCTGCCCGGCGGGAAGCGGTAGTGGAAGCCCGTCTCAAGGCAAAGTACGGCAACAAGCCGCATTATAAGAGCACCGTGCAGCATACCGACGGCAAACACGCCATCATCGGTTACTCCACCGGTCATCCCGTGCACCGCAGCGCCCAAGGTTCCCGCAGCCTGTCCGACATCGCGGCTTCTCACAAAAGTGCAGCTGCCGCCCACAGCAAAAGCTCGGGCAGTTCTCTTTCTCTCGGTTCCATTGCCGCATCCCATCAGGCGGGCTGCAGCGGTCACGCCGTCGGCGGCAGCAAGTCCGGCGGCCACAGCAGCGGTGTTGGCCATGGCGGCAAGTCCGGCGGCCACAGCAGCGGTGTTGGCCATGGCGGCAAGTCCGGCGGTCACGGACGCTGATCACATTTTTAAGGAGCTTTTATGGAAAATTTACGTGTACTCTCCGGCAGCGTTGCCGTGCTGAACGACATCCCTGCCCGCTATCTGCACCCGGGCGATTTTCCTGCGCAGTCTCGTGATTATCTGCTCCCGGGTTACTTCCATGACCAGTATATCTCCCTGCACCTGCCGGAAAACTCCCTCACCACCGGTACGCTCTTTCTGGGGCAACCCCGCTGCGGCAAGACCAACACCATCTTCCTGCTGGCAGATCAGGTGCTGAACCATATGGGCCCGGATGATCTGGCCGTTTTCTTCGACATCAAGGGCGACTACCAGCGTGCCTTCTATGAAGAGGGAGATCTGGTACTGGATTCTCTCAGCAGCCGTTACGTCTGGAACATCTTCGACGAGCTTCTCCCTTATAAAAACAACAGCCTTCTGCTGAAGATGCGCGTTCACGAACTGTGCAGCTATCTCTACGAGGAAAGCGCACGCGACGCGGGCCAGAACCGCTTTTTTGTGGACGGTGCGCAGGCCGTTACCAAATGCCTGCTTTTGTGCCTGCTGCAGTCTGACACGGCTGACAGCGAACTGAACAACGCCAATTTTCTGCGTCTGATCGGCGGTGCTGCCCCTTCCGATGATACCACCGACCAAGCGCTCGACCACACCTATGAGGAATTTCTGAAAGTTCTGAATTCCGACCCGGATTTTTACAGCGCGCGCATGTATCTTCCGGCCGCCCCGGATGCCCGCCGCGAAGGCTACGGTGTTCTGAGCGAGATCTCCCGCATGGTCCAGCGTGTCTTTGTAGGTTCGTTTGCGCTGGCAGCGCATCCCGAACGTTCCATCTCTGCCGAGTCGGTGGCACATCGTCCCGGCCCCACAGTGCTGTTCCTGAACTACCACCCCGACTACTCCCGCAGCCAGACCTACGCTTTTCGTTTTTTCGTGGACAGCCTTATCGCCAATCGCTGCCGCTTCCATCACGGCCGCGGCCGCACCTACTTCTTTCTTGACGAACTTGCACGCCTGCCCAAGCTGCTGTATCTGGAGCCTGCCATGACCCTGATGCGTCAGGCCAACTGCTGCATCGTGGCCGGTCTGCAGACCGTCAGCCAGCTTTACAGCGTCTACGGCGATCGGGAAGCCCAGACCATTCTGGGCGCTTTCCAAAATCTGTTCGTTTTCAACTGTGATGAACCGAGCCAGACCTTTTTGCAGGGCAGAACGCGCAGCGCTCTGGTACAGCAGCGCTTTGTGCGCGCCGACGGCCGCATCGACTACACCGCGCCTGCGCCCCGCCGCTGCATCGAGTCTTGGGATTTTACCGGCCTGCAGCAGGGCGAATGCTTTGTTCAGCTGGCCGATTCTTCCCAGCCCTTCCGCTGCCGCTTCACCAAAAACTGCATCGGTTAGACCTTCAACAGGAGGAAGTTTATGGGTATTTTTGCAGATATGCTCCTCGCTGCCGGGTTGCGCCGGCATGACCAGCATGTCAATCACATCTCCAACAGCTTGTTCGGTTCCCTGCCGGAAAAGGGCCGCTGCATCCTCTGCGGCGGTGTGGACAGCGGCGAATTTTCCAATGCAAAACAGATCAAGCTTCACGCCTTTTCTTCCCGGCTGCAGCGTGCCGCCCGTAAGGGCCTCCCTACGCTGTGCCTTTACTCCGGCACTCTGCCGTCAGAGGGGCCGGACGCCGCCGTTCGGCAGCTGCGCGAGCAGTATCCCGACAAGGTCGTGCGGCTGGGGCAGGATATCTCCTACCTGCCTTTTGACCGCAATGTGGATGTCGAAGATGCCATGCGCATCCTTTCGGGCCCGGTGCACATTTATGTGCAGAAAGCGCAGGCATCTCCCGGTGAGATCCTTTCCTTCCTGCGGACCATGCTCCAGCTTCTGCACGAGCACTGGCCCCCGGAGATGTTCACCTTTTCCAATCTGGACATCATGATGCAGAGCTTTGGCAAAAATGCCGCCGAATTCCTGAGCACTCTGCCGCCCGACGCTGTTCAGCAGGCAGAGCATTCCCTGAATCTCAGCTGGAGCACCGGCGTTGACGGCTTCTGGAAAGCATTCCGCAGCCAGTGCGCCGTTCTGGGACCGCCCGGCGTGCGCCGCCGTTCTCTTTACTCCTGTCTGGCCGATGGCAAACTCTGCGTTCTGTGCTCTCCCCCTGCCGGGCAGGAGATGCTCACCGCCGCTCTGCTGGGCGAGATGGAAGTTTTTCAGAAGTGCCGCCGCGACTTCTGCCTGATCGATTACGACATTTCCTGCAAAACACTGGAATCCTCTTCCCTTTTACAAACTGCGCCGGGGCAGATGCTTTTCATCGGCAGCACCTTCCGGGGTCTGGGTCTTGCAAACTGCATCATCCTTCACCCCACGCTGTGCTGCCTTGGTGTCAGTGCTCTGGACGCCAACGATATCTTCAAGATGTTCGTCACCAATGGTATCGTACATCATGTCACCGTCGGCTTGGGGCACCATGCGGCCTTTACGTTTGCCGGAGTGCAGGAGCCGCCCATTCCTCCCGACCGGCTGCTGACCGCAAATATCCACGACGGCAGCGCCCTTATATTATCCGAAAAAGGCTCAAAATTTATTTCCCTATTATTTTTTGAAGTATAGTTTTTAAATAGAGCCATACCAAATCTATGGGAGTTTTCATCAAATCATGAAAAAGTGTGTCAAGTGCCATCGTACCTTCCCCGATACCGCAGCGATGTGTCCAGACTGCGCGTTATTCCTGATCGAGGATGTCACGCACGATCTTGGGCAGGAACCCCCCGCACCTGCCCGCCGCCGGGTAGTCCATCCAGAGCCTTCCCCGGCGCCCCCTGAAGCAGCGGTTCCGTCCACAAGCGGTCTCCGCTTCACAGCCAGCGAAGAGCGCGCGGCTCCAGCCCCAACGCCCCCTGTTGCAACACCCAGCCGCAGTGTCCCGCTGCGTCGGATGCTCCACCGTGCCGCTCCCCTTCTGGTGCGGCTGGTGCCCGTGGTGCTTCTTTTGATCATCCTTCTGTTCATCCTCGTCAACTGGGCAGTGATCCGTGCTTTTTTGCAGTGCATCTTCATCGGCGCGCTGCTGGGTGCGTTCATCATCCCGCTTCTCCCCGCCTTTTTACACGGACATGTGATGCTCTCTCCCGGTGCCTACACCGCCGGTGCTGTCCTGGGCGCTGTTACTGCCTTTGCCATTCAGTATAACATTTTGGATGTCAGGGGCGCGGTCAGCCGCTCAATGAACGGTGGCCTGCTGGATATCCTTGGTCCTTCTGCCATCGTGCTTCTGGGCATCTGGATCATCCTGCACAGCGTTCGCCGCTGACCCACACTTTTACAGATTGGAGGCTACTGATGAATCTGCTCGAACTTTCCAAAGCGACCGGCCTGCCGCCGGAAGAGCTTCGCGGGATCCTGCACGACCGCTACAACCGTGTCGTTCTTCATGAACTGGCACCGGTCAACACCGAAGCCGAGACCGAACTGCTTGCCGAATATGGCATTCGTTCCCCTCCCCATTCGGCAAAAAAGCAGCACCCCCGTAAGCCCGGCCCCGGCCCTGACCGTGAGCGCCAGCGGACCGAGACCCTTCAGTTTCTGCGCCGCGTTTCAAATCACGATGTGTTCATCGACACCTGTAGCCTGCTTCACACCGGTTTCTTTCCATTTTATGTGCTCTATCGCAAAGCGGTCTCCAGCCCCCTCTGCGTTCCCTATGTGGTGAAGCTTGAACTCGAGAAAAAGCTTCATGACCCCCGTCTCCATGCGCAGGCCAGCCGTGTGCTGGAACTCATCCGCCGCGACGACAACATCATCCTTCTTGGCGATGACGAGGACCTGCGCCGCAGCGACTGCGGCAAGAAGCGTGTCCATGCAGACCCGGTCTTTGTAGAGAAGCTTCTCTACCTGCGCAATAACGGTCATTCTCTCCTGCTGATCACGCAGGACAAGGCCGTGACCGCAGATGTTCTCGAGATCAACAATCTCCGATCCCGTCATTCCAAGGCAGTCGTACTGGTCAAGAAGCTGACCCCGGACGGTTTTCTTGCCGCCCCCTTATGAAAGGAGGAAGATCGCATTTATGAATGCCACTCTCCGCTCTCTATGTGAGGAATATCACATCTCCATCTCCGACGGCATCCATGCATTGCAGAAACAAGGCATCCTTGTCCTGTCAGTCGATATCGATATTCCCACCTTCAAGGAGAGCACCTATCGCAAGACCCTCTCTTCTGTCAGTCCGCCAAAGCCGCGTGCAAACACCCCTCAACCGCCCAAGCCGGTGTTGCAGAAGCCGCGCCCTCAGCACCCGCAGCCTAAGGCATATCCGGGTGTCGGACCTACGGACCCCGACCAGCGCCAGCGTGAAATTCTGAGCCGTGACTTTTTGATTCTCACCTACATGGCCCTCCGTAAACCCCAGACTTCAGATATCCTGTATCAGGTACTTCAGCTGAAGGTCACGCGGCGCACCTCTACCCAAATCGTGCTGTGCAAGGCCGCAGCCGACGCTCTGGAAAAGGATGCGCAGCAGTTCCCGGTCCTCGAAACGGTCGCTTCTCATGTTCAGCAGCTGAAGCAGCATCATGCGCTCCACCTGCTGAACGGCTCGCTTGCCTGTGAGAACCAGCTGCTGTCTGCCTTTATCAAAAAGCAGGATCTCAGTACCTCCATTCTTGTCCTTGGTACGAACCGCAGCCTGCATATGTTCATTGAGCATCGCAATGAGGTAAACCAGACAGACCCCGGTTATCGCATTATTTACGAGCGTGATATCGACAATAAATCGCATTTGGCCAACCCCGCTAAACAGCGTCCGGCCTTTCCCGACCCGGAAGGCAAAACCAAAGCGCCCTATTCCGAAAGCTCTGCTCTGGCGGCTGACCGCATCCCCCGTGAAGGCGGTACCGCCTACATCCTAAAAGGCCGGGAGGATACTGGTTCCTATGAGCCGATCCAGCTTGGCAAACGCATCGGTCTCGGCGGCGAAGCCCTGGTGTATCAGCTGCCGGACGGCAAATGCGCGAAGATCTTCAAGAGTAAAAACAACTCGGTCATGAAGAAAGAGAAGATACGCATCATGGTACGCAAGCTCGGTGCCCTGCGTGCCGTAGACGCTGCTTTGATGAGCCGTCTCGCGTGGCCGGAAAAGATGCTGTACAACGAGCACCGCGAGTGGATCGGCTATATCATGCCGGCCTTCTCCAACACGCACCCCTTTGCCGATTACAGCTATGATACCTTCCCGGAACTGATCCCAAACGTCAGCAAGGCCGATCAGATCCGCATGAGCGTGTCTCTGACGGAGTTAGTGGATTTTCTCCACTACAACAACATTGTCCTCTGCGACATCAATACCAGCAACATCCTGTTTGACAACGATCAGAATGCGTATCTCATCGACCTTGATTCGGCTCAGATTGCTTTCGAGGAGAAGATCTTTCCCACCAATGTCGGCCTGCCCGACTACCTCTCGCCAGAGCATATCAGAAGTTGCACATTTGCTTTTACCAAAAAGAAATGTGATGACGTGTGGATCCTGCAAAACCTTCTCTTCAAGATCCTCACCCCCTGCGGTCACCCATACAGCTCTTCTATTTACTGTGAGGATGACCGCGAGTATGTCGAAAAAGGCATCTACCCATTCCAGTTCGACAAGCACGCTGCCGAAGAAAAAATTCGCGGAGGGCCATGGTATAACGTCATTTCGCACTTCCCTTATTACTTGAAGGAAGGCTTCTGGGAAAGCTTCCACGGCGAAGGCAAATGGTTTCACGAGAAAGAGCGTCGGCCCGTCAGCTATTGGCTGAACCTTCTGGTCCGCTACCAGGAAGATCTGCCCGCTCTTACTGCTTATGACGAAGAAAGCGGCAAATACCTGCCTTCCCGTGCCAAAAAGGCACCGCCGCCCAAAGCAAAAGTGATCTCGAAAGAAAGCAGCAGCCTTGCAGATTTCAACGAGCTTCTCAAGAAACTGCCGCTTGAAGCAAAAAAGAACAAAAGCTGGGACAGCATGGTCTGATTCCCTATCGCAGGTTTTCAAAAACAGCATTTTGCCGTTTTTTGATTAAAAAATATCATTTATACGGAGGATTTCAATCTTATGGCCATCAAGAATATTCTGGGAAACACAAACGTCTGCAATTATATCGCCTCCACCAAACAGCCGGTGAACGTGATGAACACTAATAAACGTGGTCCCGCCTCCATCGTGATCGACACATCTGGTTCTATGAACCCCTACCGGGATCTGCTCAAGCGCCTTATCTGTGAATTTTATGACGATGTTCTGAAGGACCCCATTGCCAGCAACATTCTTGAACTCTCGATCATTACATTCAACAGCGATGTCTTCATTCTCCAGCCCATGTGTGAAATCAAAGCCCAGGAGAAGCAAGGCAAAGATATCGACCTTCACTGCGAAGGTTTGACTCTGACCGGCTGTGCACTGCAGGCTGCGCTGCTTCAAATGGAGCAGCGCATCGACCAGTTCCGCCATGCTTCTCCGGTCATCAAACACACCGCGCCTATCCTGTTCCTTCTCTCGGACGGCAAGCCCGAGTACACCCCCGAACTTCGTGATCAGGAAGAAGCCGCTATGGCATGGAGCAAGAAATATATCAAAGAGCAGGTTGCCGCCAACAAGCTCGTGGTCATTGCCGTAGAGATCGGCCGCAGCTGCAACCACGCGTTGATGCAGGAGCTTACCGGTCTGCGGGATGACCGCCATGTTCTGCGTGCTGACAACGCCAAATCTCTTGTGGACTTTTTTAAGTTCTCCAGTTCTATGTTGGTAACCTGTTCTAAGTTCAAAAATGCATGTGAGGAACTCAACGAAACCGATCTCCGTGACTATAAAAATTTTGCAGAACAGTAAGGAGGAAGCACATGTTCACCTATTATAAAACCTGCGACTTCCGCAAGACCGGCCTGCATCACACCCTGCAGCACCGCCCCTGTGAAGATCACACTGCCATGCGCATCGGCCCCGGCGGCTGCACTGCCATCACCCTTGCCGACGGAGCAGGCTCCTATTCCAAGGCTGGCACCGGCGCGCAGATCACCAGCGCTGCCGCAGCCAGCTATCTGGCTGTCCACTTCGACGCCCTCTGGCAGATGGCTCCCGAGGATGCAGCACAGCACATCCTTCACGCTGTCCTGCGCGAGCTGGCCGCAGAAGCCGCAGCCAGCGGCATCGACCTCAAAGAATACTCCTCTACTCTTCTGGCCGCCGCCGCTGTCGATGACCGTTACCTGTTATTCCATGTTGGTGACGGCGCTCTTATCGGTCTGAACAGCTCCGGCACCTGCCGTGCCCTCTCCCGCTATGAACAGGACGGCCCTTCCAACCTCACTACCTTTGTAACGTTGCCCGACACGCCTTACTTTCTCCAGCAGGGTCATCTGAGCGAAAGCGGACTTTGTGGCTTCGCGCTTATGAGTGATGGCGCCGAAGAACATCTTGTAAATGAACTGGGCTGCGACCCCCACGTCCAGCTGATGCTGCAGCTGTTCTGCTTTCTGAACAAAGGTGCCATGCAGGAACAGCTGGAAGCGCTCTGCCATCTGATGCAGAGCAGCGGTGCCGCAGACGACCTCTCCATCAACCTGCTGGCGGATACCCGCTGCACCGGCGACATCTTCTCTGCTGTTTCCCCTGCCTTCCGGCGTGATATTCTGGAGCTCCCCGCCGCAGGCCGTCAAGTCAAGTGCCTTTCCAAGGTGCTCAGCGCCGTGGCACTCCACCCGGAAGGAATCACCTTGCGGCAGCTGAGCCGTGCGCTCCACCTCCACAGCGCCAGAATTGCCAGACGCAAAGCCATACGCCTTGTGGATGCCGGCCTTCTCACCCTCAGCGACGGCGTGCTCCGCATCGCAGAATAATACATATTTTACAGAAAGGGCCGTTCACTATGATCATCATCATTGCTGTCTTCGTGATTTTCTTCGTCATTTGCGCCATGGCCTCCGGCAGTTCTTCCCACTCTTCTTCCGGTCAGAAGCCCGCTGCACCGCCTAAGAAAAGCACCTCCAAGCCCGCTGCTCCCACCCACATCAACCGCGCCGCCCGCACCCCCATCACCAAACAGAATTTTCGCCAGAATCTGGAAACCCTGACCGACCGCGAGGACCTTCATCTCCAGACGACTGCTGAAGTCAAGCAGTACATCGCTGCCGCAAAAAATTATAACACCGTGTCCCGTAAGGCCTTCCATCGTGCGCCTTCTTCCCCGCAAATCAGTATCGACATGACTTGGGCGGACGACCTGAGTGACCTGCTTCAGCAGACCGATATGCTCTACTCCAACGTCATGCTCACCTGCAACAAAAAACTGAGTTCTGATCGTTTTCAATATTATAACAATCTTTATTTCCGCAGCTTTACTGCTGCTGACCTCTGCCACGCGAAGGGGAAAGAAATCGAAGCCTGCCTGAACCGTGAGATCGACCCGCTGTTCAAACGCCTGAACGACCGCAAAGACCCGGCGCATCTGCAGAAGAGCGATTATGAACAGCTTTGTTCCATTGCGAAGAACATGCGCAGCATCAAGAGCTTTCTTTTTGACCGCCGTAACCAGCTGAACCGGCAGACGGCAGTCATTCGGCACAAAATTGGCACCGATTGCGGACGAGGGGGCCAAGCGTGGGAAGCGAGCATCTTGGCTTCGAAAGGAGCACGCTAAAATGCAGATGTCCCGCCTGCGTTACGACCGGCTGAGCTATGATACCAGCGGCCTGCTGGGGCCGCCGGGCCGCTGGCTGCTCTGGTTTCATGGCTGTTCCCGCAGCTGTCCGGGCTGCATTGCCGCGGACTGGAACAATGCCGACGCCGAGTATGAACTCAGCTTTCAGACCCTTACTCGTCTGCTGGATACCCACCCGGATGCCGAGGGCATTACCATCAGCGGTGGAGAGCCTTTTGGTCAGAGCGCCTTTCTGGCTGACCTGACAGAACATCTCAACCGCCACGGCCTTGGCATCATCCTCTACACCGGCTTCACCCTTGGCGAACTCAGGGCTATGAAAGAACCCGCCGTCGAGCGGGTGCTGGCCGTCACCGACTCCCTCATCGACGGCCCTTACCGGGCCGAGCTGGACGACGGAAAAGCTTTTCGCGGTTCAGCTAATCAGGTCATCCACCACTTAACACCCCGCTACCGCGCCTATTTTTCTGTCCCTGCAGAACGCCGCACCACCATCCAGAAAAACGGCGGCGTCTACAGCCTCACCGGTATCCCCACTGAACGCGCCAAAGAAGAGTGGCTCAGCCTTCACCGCAAATTTTCAAAAGGAGAGATGATCCCATGATCCTTCATTCCACGCGCCCGGCCATTTTTGTGCTTGCCATGGACGACTGCGAGGTGCAGGCAAGCAGCGGCGAACTGCCCGATCTCTGTTCTGTTCTCTGGAAAAACAGCGATGGCCCCGAAGCCCTCGCGCAGGACCGCCCTCTTTTTCAGCGCTGCTGCTGGCAGCTCGACCTGTACGAGGAAGACCCTTCCAATCTTCTTGTGCAGGCCTATGATGGCGGCTGCGCGATGCACCCGCTGTGCATCGAAGTGCGCGGCAAACAGGAGAGCACTGAAGCGGTCTTCTGCTTTCCCGATGGTTCTCACTCTGAAGTTTATCCGATCCCCTGCCCTTCTTCTCTGCGCATTACGAGCGACCGTGAAGGCGTCCTTCAGGTCGAGTTTCTTTCCATCGCGGACGCCCCCGCACAGCCGGACACAGAGCCTGCGCCGCTGACAACACCGGATACGGGCGTGCCTGACCCTCCCGGTCAGGAAAGTCCTCCTCTGCCGGAAAAAGCTCTGGTTCAGGCACAGCAGGAACAGCTGACCCGCCAGCAGGCAGAATTGGCCCGCCTAACCGCCGAGCTGGCCGCTTTGAAGCAGGAAAGCGGTCAGCTTGCGCAGGAGATTCAGCTTAAGCAGTCCGACATCGCAGCAGCCCGCAGTCTGCTGGCTGACCGCGCCGCTGCAGCCCGTTCTCTGCAAAAGGAACTGGAAACGGTTCTGGACGCCAGTGGTCTGGATCAGGACACTCTGCGCTGTTACACCGGCAAGGACGGCGTCAACGCCCTGCTGCAGGAGTCGGAATCTCTGACCGCCCGCATACAGGCCGCCTTGAAAACGCTCATCCAGCAGCGCACTCAGGAGGCCGCAGACCGCTTTCAGTCTGTGACTTAAAGGGGGTGTTTCAATGGCATCCCCTCAACAGGAGATCCAGCAGCTGCGCCGCCAGATCGCAGATGCCAACCGCACCATTCAGGAGAACGAGTCCCGCAATCAGGCCGCCCTGTGCCGAACCGTCACCGAACTTCAAAAGCAGTACGAAAAAGCACGGAACGACCAGCAACAGGACTACGCTGCACGGCTGCGCTGCATCGAGGAAAGCTTCAGCAATGTCTATATCCGCGAAGCCGAGCGTTCCCGACAGCAGTACCAAGCCCTTCGGGAAAAAGCAGAGGCCTATGAACAGCAGCTCTCGGAACAGATCCGCGCCCTGCAGAACGAGCAGGACCGCCTGATCGCCGAAGCCGACGCCTGGAACTCTGCACTTCGGCAGAAGGCGCAGAAAGCACTGACTGGTCTGGAGCAGCAGATCGCGGATGCATGTACACTGCCAGTGGACATCTTTTTTCCGCATTGCATACAGCATTACCTCGAAGCCGGCGAGGAAGCCAAGGCCCTGCTGCAAGCCAAACTCTACACACTGGCCCTCTCCAAGGCCGACTGTGCCCGGCTCTTTGTTACCCGCCTGACAAGCGAAACGCAGGCCCGTCAGAATGAGCTGGAAGCGCTCTTTCTCCTTTACCGGCAGAGTTACGAGGTCATTTTGCAGCATCTCCATTCTGAAGAGACACGCCGCTTATCCGACCCGGACGGCAGCGTTCTTCTGCAACTCAGTGAGCAGGACACCAGCTATTGGTCCGATCAGCTCTACACCGAACTGTCCACCACGTTGGATAGCCACCATGCCGTGCTGGATGCAGGCATCAACGGTTGGCTCAAAAGATGCGCAGGTCAACCGGTATCGCCTACGCTTCTGCTTGATCAAGAGATTCAGAAGCTGAACGCTCTCCCCGACAAACTCGATTTATGCATCTCCTACGCGCTCTCTGCCTGTGACAGCTATAACCATACCGCCGATCTGTTCGAGTCTGCGGTCGGCCTGCTGAAAAGTCAGGGCTTTGCTTCCGAGACAGTCACTTACGGTGCCTGCCGTCCCGGCAACGACATCTCCGAAGGATATGCTCACTACCAAAAAGTTTCCCTTTTTCGCGCGCAGTGCCATACGCCCGGCGGTGCGCCGGACTATCGGGAAGAACGCATGCTCACCATGACCAAGCGCTACCCCGGCACTACAGAACATGACACCGTTTTCCTTTACGCCATCCCGCTTCGGCAGGCGGCCACCGTGCGTGCAGCGTTTCTGCTGCAGCTTGAGACCCGTTCTCTCCCGCAGGAACGCGCCGCACAGCTGGCAAAGAGGCTTTCCGACCTCACCGGCCAGCCGGTCACGGCCGCCCAGCGGGCTGACCCGCTGCCGCTGCAGCCGGATCGCCCCATGACACTGCAGACCGCCGAACAGCTCACTGCCACGGTCAACGATGATCAGGCCGTCAATAAATACAGTTCCGACATCATCTGATTTATAAAAAAGGAGTTTCTTATGAGTGCAGACAGCTTTATCCCTCTCGCCATTGCCGGTGCCTTCTTCTTCGCCGCGCCCATCGTTATTGCCGGTCTCGCCGTTGCCGGTGCTGCAGCTGCCGTTTCGGTCGTTGCACAGTCTGCAGCTGACGCCAGCCGCAAGGCCGCCGCTGAACAGGCCAGCCGCCAGCGCGAGCAGCAGGCCCGTCTCGCCCGCCAAAGCGCCGAAGACCAGCAGGCCATCCGCGCGCTTCAAAGCCGCTATACGGCCCTGCAGAGCCGTCAGCGTGCCGCTGCCGACGCACTCAGCCAAAACATCGCGCAGGCCGCGCAGAAGGCCGCCCGTGAACTACACGCTTCCGGCAAGGCCACCGCCGAAAATGCCGCCAGCCTGCAGTGTACTGCTCAGGCAAAAGCCGAGGCGCTTTCCCATAAATGGAGCACCCAGAATGACGCCCTGCTGGCCCAGTACAGTGCCGCCCTGCACGCATCGTTTCAGGAGACCCGCACGCAGCTGGAAGCCCGCAAGGCAGACCTGAGCCGCCTGCACAGCACCCTTGCAGGTGATGACACCCAGACCCGCCGTCTTGCGCAGGAGCAGCTGGACACAGCCCGCATCGCCATCCAGAGCTTTGAAGTTGAGTTTGGCCGCTCCCCTGCTGCAGAGGACTATCACCGCGCTGTGGAGTACTTCAATGGCGGTCTGTATGAAAACGCCCACAGTTTGGCTTCTGCAGTGGCTTTAGACGTTTACACCCAGCTTGAAAAAGCACTGGTCCAGCAGGCGAAAGATGACTTCCTGCGCACTGCCATCCACACCATGGTGCGGACTGGTCAGGCGCGCATCCATGCGCTTGAGAACTGCACCGTGCCGTATCAGGGCGTCGAATACAACGAAGACCTCACTCGCTTTGTGCCGGATGTTTTCGCCGCACTGAAAACCTGTCTGCAGCAGCAGGAACATGCGTTGGAAAGCGCCAGCTCTGCAGAGCTGGCCAAAGCCCGCGCCGATGTCAGTGAGCTGCTGCAGGATGTCGATTGTGCCACACGCACGGCTGCACGGCAGATGATCTATGCCTACAGCGAAAACGATTCCGGCGAACTCGTACAAAGTGCCATGTTCCAGCAGGGCTACACCTGTACCGGCTATGCCTATAAGCATCGTCTGGAAGGCCAGCCCCTGCATATCAACTTCGAGAAAGCGCTCACCGGTGAAAAGGTAACTGTGGAACTTATCCCTGACGACCATGGTGTGACCCTGAACGTACACAATTTCGGCCGTCAGGCAGGCACCCCCATGAGTGCTCATGCACAGGACACCCTGCGTAATAATCTGGTTGCGGCGCTGAACCAGAACGGTGCGCTTCGCGTTCCTTGCCGCGCAAGCTGTTCTAACAGCGGCGTTTCTTCCTCCGCTGCTCAGGCTGCAGACCTGCATGCCGTCAGCCAGTGAAGCCTTTGGAAAGGAGTGACACTTCTCTATGAGCCGTTTCAGTGATGCCCTTCAGCGCGGCAGCGGCAGCAATGTTATCCTGCTGCAGTGCAGTGATGTCCGCGATATCATTATTCCCCGCGACCTCTGTCCCCGTGAATTCTATGTTGCATTGACGGATTTCCTGCGTCAGGCAGGTTTTGACAATGTGGTCTATTTCGACCCCGGCCTTGCTCTTGGCAAATATGTCTATGACGACCAGTCTGCCCGTTACAGCATCCCCGGCAACGAGACCGCTCCGGCCGCTGCGCCGACAGCACCTGCTGAAGGAATGCCCCGCTTTGGCCGCCCCCGCAAGCCTGCTCCTTCTGGTAAGACCCCGGCACAGGCTCCGGCCAGCACACCGGAAAGCCCCGAAAAAAAGCTTATCTACCAGCAGAAGAACCTGACCCCGGAGACGCTGTACGCTGAAGCTGACCACTTCATGCGGAATACCACATATCGCACCGCCGTGGTATTCACGGATTTCCATGCATTCATCAGCAGCGACCCCTCCATCTCCCGCTACAGCTCATTGCAGCATGATAAATGGCGCGATAACCTGTTGATCTTCATCCAGAAGCAGCCCATCAGCTGTGAATTTGCCAATCTTCTCAAGACCCGGAGCTGGTTCGACCTTTTCTTTGAAAGTGTCGGTGAAAACCGCTTTGTGCCAAAAGCCGACGTGGTCTTTCCGGTCCACTCGTTTGGCTGTGACGAGGCTGTCAACCTGCTTCGCCGCCATCAGCTTCTGAACGGTCTCGCCTTCCCCGAGGGTGTCCGCACCGCTGCAGACAAGCTGCTTTATGCCCAGCGTCAAAAGGCCTCTGACAGCAAGAGCAGTCCCCTCACACTGCGTGCTCTGGACAGCCGCCTCAGTCAGCGGCTGGTGCAGCCCGATGCTTCCCGCATCTTCGACGATGCTTTTCTGAGCATGCTCCTTGGTCAGGATCTTCGCAAGCTTGCGTTTGACCCATGGTATGTCCTCGAGCACCGCGCCGGATGGGAAAGCGTCACCGCTGAGCTACACCGTATTCTGAAACCCGTCGAAGCTTCTCCGGCATCGTCTGAACCCCACGGCCTGATGACCGAGCGTTTCGAAGGATCCGGCTCCACAGTCTGGCCCACCTGTCCGCATCTGCCCGGCATCTTCCTCGCCGGAAACCCCGGAACCGGTAAAACAACTTCTGTCCATCTTATCGGCCGCATCGCCCATGATGCGGGCCTTCTTCCCATTGGTCACGTTGTCACGGCCAAGGCCAGCGACCTCATCAGCGATGTGATCGGCGGAACGGCCATCAAAGTAGCCCAGATGGTCGAAAAAGCCGAAGGCGGCATTCTGCACATCGACGAAGCCTACACCCTTTGCCGTAACCACAGCAGCAACAGCGGCAGCGGCAATATCTTCAATCAGCAAGCGATCGACGCCCTTGTTAATTTTATGACCGACGACACCCGCCATGTCCTGTTTATTTTCTCTGGTTATTCTTCTTCCAAAGGAGAAAGCACAGACGGCATTCAGGGTCTCTTCCAGATGAATCCCGGCCTGAAGAGCCGCATTACCGAGCAGAATGTTCTCACCATTCCGGACTATTCGCCGGATGTCCTGCACCAGATTTTTAATTCTGCTCTGGCAAAAACTGGTTACTCCCTTGATCCCGCCATGCCCGATTCTTCCATTCAGACGTTGATGGAGAACATCTATCAGTCCCGCGACCAGCACTTCGGCAACGCAAGATTTGTGGAGAAAGAACTCATCGAAGGGCAGCTCCTCCCTTCTGCCGTAAAGCGCGGCAGCCACACCATTCAGCGCGAAGATTTCGGCAAATGGGCCAGCCGATTGGAAACCATTACCATGGACTCTGTCCGCAAAGAGTTCGGGCATTTCCCCGGGCTGGACGAAACCGGCCTGCCCATTCTGGACCGTTATCTGAATTACCGCAAACGTCTTCGTGCTGAAGGGACCAATGTCGGCCGGATGGAGCACATCGTTCTGGTGGGGAACCCCGGCACTGGCAAGACCCAGCTGGCCAAATTGCTCTGCCGCGCTCTGTACACGGCTAATCTCCTCAGCCGCAGTGATCCCATCGAGGTCACGAACGCCTCCTCCATTCGCCCCGACCAGCTGCAGGAGGCCGCCGAGCAGGCCGTCCGGCAGAACACTCTTCTGTTCATCGACGAAGCCCACCGGTGCAGCGCACAGAGCATTGCTGCCCTGCTCAATCCCATGACCGAAGATCATCGGCTCACCTGCGTGTTTGCCGTCCAGCGCAGTCAAGAGGAAAACTTTTGGAAAATGGATTCCAGCCTGAAAGAGCGTTGTATCGTCCATTATCTGCCGGATTATACCACCGACCAGATGATGGCTATTTTCAAGAGCAAGGCAGACGCAGCCAGTTATGTCTGCAAAAGCAACACCGAAGCTGCATTGCGTATCCTCTTCAAGAACTGGTACGATACCAGAGAGTCCACACCGGATTTTTCCAACGCCCGCGCAGTGTTGCGGCTTTGTACCGAAATTGAAAACGCTTATTATGGCCGCTGTTGTGAAGAGCAGTTCACCCAAGAAAGTGTCCATTGGCTCGAGCCGCAAGATATCCCGGAAGCTTACTCCCAGCTGATCGCCTCCCAGAGCCATCAAATCACCTTTGAGGAAGCTATGAAGGAATTCGACAACTTGTACGGCATGAGCGAGATCCGCAACTGGATCAAAGCTATTTATCGCTCCGTCCAATATAAAAAAGAACGCAATCCGGACTTTTCCTTTTTACTGGAACATCCTGTTTTTGTGGGTGCACCCGGAACTGGCAAAACATCTGCTGCCAAGATTTTAGGCAAGGCATTTTACGCCCTCGGGCTTGTCTCCACCTCCCGTTTTTGCAGCTATAAGGCCAACGATCTTATCGCCGGCTTTATAGGGCAGACTGCGCTTAAAACAAAGGATGCATTGGCCCGCGGGCGCGGCGGCGTCATCTTCATCGACGAAGCCTACGCCCTTGCCTATGATGCTAACAGCCCCGGCGATTCTTACAAAAAAGAGGCCGTAGAGTACTTACTGACATTTGCTGAGGAAAACCGCAAGGATACGGTGATTATTTTAGCCGGGTATGATGCCGACATGAACCGGTTCATGGAAAGCAACATCGGCCTGCACGACCGCTTCACGAAGGTGCATTTCCGCAGTTTCAACGATGAAGAATGTGCACAGATCCTCCTGCTGCAACTGAAACAGAAAAACATTCCCCTCGCAGAGAACTGTCTGGACGCAGCTCGGGAGCTTCTCGCCGGTATCACTAAGATTCCGCAATTCTCCAATGCCCGGACGACCCGCAACATCGCTGAGGAGGTGTGCCGTGCGCATATCGCCCGGATCCAGACCGCCAGTGCCGACGAGCCCGACGTTATCATTCCGGAAGACATTTATTCCGGTGTCTCCGCATGGCATAAAACACTTTGAATGTTGTCTTTTTTCATTTTTAGTATCCTCTTTGAATATTCTATGCCAACGTCTTATGCTAACAAATCTCGCAGAACCATCTTGACGACCTTTATAAACTATGATATTCTCTGTCACAAATCCCACTAATTTTGTGGATTGTTCTAAAACCATCCACAAGATGTGGTCGTGTTCATTCTGAACGCAGCCACAGGAAGTGGTTGGTTATCACCGTGAGACCCACCACTTCCGTGAGGAAAAGCCCACGAAAGAATTCACCGCCCCGCAACACACCCGATTCATTTTGCCGCCGATTCACCCGACAAAATTTT
>OODK01000617.1_pt1 | contig 29602 bp, 27 predicted proteins | sample 1671371 | NCBI WGS metagenome assembly OODK01 (sample SAMN06348150, study PRJEB24527) | human gut metagenome | biome: human gut; feature: ankylosing spondylitis patient; material: feces | host: Homo sapiens | place: China | collected 2015-10 | reverse complement strand
TCATGATATTCATGTTAATATTGTATTTTTTTCTTAGATAAAGGTTTTCCCGGAATTACAAAAGCTATAGCAATTCTTTCTTCGCAAAAAATTCTCCGCGGCACTTTGCTTTTTCCAATGAAAAGATCGGAGATTACTATACAGAAAAGCGACAGGCAAATACCTGTCGCTTTTCTTGTATTTTTGGTAGCAATGAAATTACCATTTTTTAAGTTCTCATGCCTTGATATCGTTAGCGATACTTCCGGTGTAGGAAGAGAACTTATACTTGTTTCCGATGGAGATGCTGGCGCGGATAGCGTATAATCAAGTTCGCAAAAGCAAATAGGCAATAGACAAGCCATCAGGGCTCCTGTAAAATGATAGTTGTCGAAAAAAACATGATGTAAAGGAGAGACCCTAATGGCTCACAAAAAGAATACCACAAATCTGACAGAATTGCTACTGCAATGTGTGACGCAGCCGGATCCGATGCTGAGCATGCTGGAATGGCTGTGTACACACCTCATGGAGGCCGAGGTCGATCAGCAGCTGGGCGCAGAGAAAAGTCAGCGCACGGACGGAAGGAGCGGATACCGCAGCGGCTATCGTCCACGCCGCTTGGATACCCGGATGGGCACGATGTACCTCATGGTGCCCAAGGTTCGTCAAGGCGGCTACATTCCGTTCTTCGTCACAGAGCGCAAGCGCAGCGAAGCGATGCTCGTACAGGTAGTGCAGGAAGCCTTTGTGCAAGGCGTGTCTACCCGGAAAATGGAGAAGCTGGCGCATAGCCTCGGCATTGAAAATCTATCCAGAAGCCAGGTCAGCGAGATGACAAAAGGGCTGAATGAGCAGGTCGAGGAGTTCCGTAATCGCTCCCTTGCTGATACAGTACACCCGGTTCTTTGGGTGGATGCACTGTACGAAAAAGTTCGAGTAGATGGAAGAATTGTCAGCATGGCGATACTTATCGTATGCGGTGTGGACGAGAATGGACATCGAGACATCATCGCCGTTGAACCCATGACCGAAGAATCCAGAAGTTCCTATGGAATGCTGTTTCAGAATCTGAAAGACCGTGGTCTGTCTACGCCCAGGCTTATCATTTCAGATGCTCACTCCGGGTTTGTTTCAACAATCCGTGAGTCCTTTTCCGGAGCCTCATGGCAGCGCTGCAAGGTGCATTTCATGCGGAATATTCTTGTCTATGTGCCGGAAAGCCTTTGTCGCGGTACTAAAGGAAATCCGGCTGGCGCCCACGGCGGAGATGGCGAGAAAGCGCGCATATGATGTGATCGACTCCTACGCCAAGCGCTTTCCGAAAGCGGTTCAGTGCCTTGAAGACGGATTGGAAGATTGAATCGTGAAATTCGGAGATGTACCAGCGTGGTCGGAATCTTTCCGAATGAAAGTTCCTATGTTCGCCTGGTGACAACGTATCTCATGGAATACGCTGAGGACTGGTCTGTCTCCAGAGCTTATCTCGGTCAGGAATCCATTGCGGCAACACTGACCACTGCAGCCTAACTTCATTTTCAGGAGCCTTGTTGCGAACTTTACTTGACGCGGTCCATTCTTAACACCTTTCTGCTACCTCCTTAGTTTATTGGACACAAACTAATGGTAGCTGTTATTGGGAGCTGACAATGGCTCATTTTTTGTACCATCGGGGTACTCACATTTTGGAGTTCTTTTGCTCGACTTTTATTTTATCGAAAACACCAGGGGCTTCCACACAAAAAAGAGTGGAAAGCGCTTCGCTCTCCACTCCTAAATCTTCACTCTGTGAAATCAGTCAGCCCAGTACTTCGCAACATGTGCCTTGGTAACCTCGGCGGCCTTCTTGATATTCTCCTCGTTGGACAGCTTGTAGTAGTCCGGACGGAACACCTCCATGGTGCAAACGCCGCCTTCAAAGCCGATCTTCTTGAGGGTATCTGCGTAACGCTTGTGATCCAGGCAGTCGCCCGGCTCGCCCGGCCACAGACGCTTCTCGTCGTTGTTGTAAGCAGCGCCGCACGGCATATTCTCCATGCCGTTCAGGTGCCATACGAAAATCTTCTTGCCGTCAGCCTTCTCAAGAGCAGCCCACTCGGAAGCCATAGCGTGGAAGTGGTACTGATCGAGGGTGATGCCGACCAGCGGATGATCTACCTCGGTAACGATGTCGTAAGCGTACTCGAAGCGGTTGATGGACATGGTCGGTGCGCCGCAGAACTCGATGGACAGCTTGATGCCGTGCGGCTCAACCTTCTTTACCATCTCCTTGAGGACTGCAACAGCATCAGCCTTGATCTCGTCAACGGTAGCCGGAACGGTCAGATCCATGGACGGTACAACAACGATCATCTTGCAGCCCAGCTTGTTGCAGTCTGCGATGATCTGGTCGAGCTTTGCCATAACGGCGTCCTTTTCCTCCTGGGTCTGCTTCATGTTGAAGAAGATCAGAGCGTTGTAGGACAGCATCTTCAGGTGATGCTTCGGGTCAGCGAACCATGCGCCGAGATCATCGATGGTGTACTTGCCGGCAGCGATCTCGCGGTCGAGGCACTCGGACTGGATGTCGATGTAGTCAAAGCCGTACTTCTCGCACAGGTCGAGGTCTTCGAGTACGGAGTGGTTTTCGCAGAAACGGTTGCAGCCTTCGTTAAAACCGATTTTCATAGCAGTAACTCCTTTTAGCGTATCAATTTCGCGTTGTAAAACGCGGTATAGTGGTTAAGGTGATATGCAAGGGCAGTAAAGCAGGAAGCTCTGCCACCCTTGCGAGTGAGTAGCAATGAATAGAAAATATGAGGTGGATTACTTCTTGTAGAAGTCCGGGGTGCCGCCGGTAACAACCTTCTCCGGCACACCGGAGGTCTGGGACTTAACCAGAGCGTCAGCGGTGATGGATGCAACGTAGCCGTCCCAAGCAGAGGAGCCGCCGGTCTCACCCTTGCGTGCGTGGTCAACCCAGTCCTGAATCTCTACATCGTAAGAATCGATGAAGCGCAGGATCCAGTTGTCCTCGATCTTGGTGGAAACCTCGTTAGCGTAGCGAACGGTCGGGAAGGACGGGCACGGCAGGTTTACAACGCCGTTCTCACATACAACCTCGCAGTTGATGTCGTAGCCGAAGCCGCAGTTTACGTTTACCTCGAGCATGTTGATGATGCCGCCCTTGGTCTTCATGATCATGATCTGCGGGTCCTTCAGCGCGTTCTTAACCTTGCTGTTGGTCTTGGGCATGATGCACTGAACCTCGTCCCACTCGTCGTTTACCAGCCACGGCAGAACGTCGATCTCGTGGATTGCGGTATCGGTAACAGCCATTGCGGTGGTGTAGTCATCGGCAACGCCGTCTGCACGGTGGGTGCACTTGATTACCATCGGGGCACCGAACTTGCCGGAGTCGATCAGCTCCTTAACCTGACGGTAGCCGCGGTCGTAACGGCGCATGAAGCCAACCTGTACGAGGTGCTTGCCGCCTGCCATCTCGGCCTCAACGATCTCCTTGCCGTCCGCAGCGGTGTTAGCCAGCGGCTTCTCGGAGAATACCGGCTTGCCGGCCTTGATAGCTGCCAGAACCGGACCCTTGTGGAACTGACCCGGGGTGGTAACTACAACAGCGTTTACGTCCGGATCGTTGATTGCTTCGTTGAAATCGGTGTAAACCTTGGTGCCGGCACCGGCGATCTCAGCGCCCTTCTTTGCGCCTTCTTCAAATACGTCGCATACGGCCACAACCTGTGCGCCGCGGATGCGGTTCTGGATACGCTCGATGTGCTCACGGCCGATCATGCCGCAGCCGATCAGTGCAATGTTCAGATTTTCCATGATAAAGCTCATCCTTTCAAAATATGCCGCTGTACGGCAAAGTTCAAGTCTAATGGATTATGTGCGAGTATTTCGGGAGCCGCAGCATTGCTGCGACCCCTGAAAACTCGGAAAGAGAAGAGAGATTGTGTGTGTCTGTTTTACGCGCGCTTTGCGTTCTTGCGCATGTCGAGTACAACCGAACCGACAATGATAACGCCCTTGACAATGTTGGTCATGTTATCGTCTACCTTCAGCATAACCAGACCGTTATTGATAACGCCAAGGATCAGGATACCTGCCAGAACACCGGATACACGGCAGATACCGCCGGTGTGGGAGGTGCCGCCTACCGTTGCTGCCGCAATCGCATCCAGCTCGTAGTTCAAACCGGAGTTTGCCGGATCCGCAGAGCCTGCGCGGCCTGCCAGCAGCATACCAGCGATAGCAGCACACAGCGAGCACCAGATGTAAACCAGAATCAGGTTCTTCTCAACATTGATACCAGCTACGCGGGCCGCCTGATCGTTGCCGCCGATAGCATATACGTTCTTACCAAAGCGTGTCTGGGTCAGCAGGAATGCCGAGATTGCGAACATTACGAAAAAAACAACGATGATGATTGGGAATACGCCGCCAATACGGTACGCACCCAGGAAACGGAACTGCTCAGACAGGTTAGAAACCGGACGGTTCGTATACATTTTAGCACCTGCACGGCAAATCAACTGTGCACCGAGAGTAGCGATAAAAGGCGGGATTTTGGTATAAGCAATGATCGCGCCGTAGATTGCGCCAATGCCTGCACCAAGTGCCAGACCAATCAGGATAACCAACGGAGCTGGCAGAGTGCCCACACCCGGCAGAATGGCATTTGCATAGCCTTCTGGCTGCACGAGCGAAGCGGTGATGCACGCAACTAACGCAGCGGATGCGCCGATCGTCAGGTCGATACCTTTAGAAAGGATTGCGAACATAACGCCAAAGGCCATGATACCCTTGACTGCCTCACCGGAGAGCAGTGTCAGCAGGTTATCCACCGAGAAAAAGCTGGGCTGTGCGATACTCATAATGATGACCAACACGATCAATACCAGCCAGATTGAATTCTGGGACAAGAATTTCTTCGTATTAAATGTTTTCTGCATACCATGTACCTTCTTTCTTATTGTTCATCCGCAGCAGGCTGATATGGTATCTCGCTGGTTGCATATTTGAGAATCAGCTCACTCGAGAAGTCTTTGCGATCCAGGATAGCGGTCATAATGCCTTCGTGCATAACTACGATACGGTCGGACATACCCATGACCTCGGGCAGCTCACTCGAAATCATGATAATGGCCTTACCCTCACCGGCAAGCTTTGTGATAAGCGAATGAATCTCTGCCTTTGCACCAACATCAATACCGCGTGTCGGTTCGTCAACGATCAGAATATCCGGATTGGTCAGCAGCCAGCGCCCAACCAGCACCTTCTGCTGATTGCCGCCCGACAGATTCTGAATGGGCGTTTCGATAGACGGCGTTTTGGTGTTGAGTTTTTTAACGTATTCTTCGGTGTCTTCGCGCATTTTCTTATGATTCAGCGGGAATCCGTACTTTTTCAGGTTTGCCAGCACCGTATTATCCTGAATGCTCAGCAAGCCGACAATACCGTTGCCGCGCCGATCCTCTGTGAGCAGGCCAATCTTGTTGGCGATCGCATCCTCAGGAGACTTGATGTGCAGTTCCTGACCGTCTTTATAGATTTTGCCGCCTGTCATATGGCGCATGCCGAAGATTGCTTCCGCCGTCTCGGTGCGGCCCGCACCGACCAGACCCGCCATACCCAGAATTTCACCACGATGCAGTTCAAACGAAACATTTTTAACTGCGCGGCCGGCAGACAAATTTTCCACTTTAAGAATGGTTTCCCCGATCGGACACTCTACCTTGGGAAACATGTTGTTCACTTCGCGTCCAACCATCAACTGAATAACCTTGTCTACATTAAGGTTTTCCGCGCGATCCGTAGCGATGTATTCGCCGTCGCGATAAACCGTGATATCGTCCGAAATCCGGAAGATTTCGTCCATTTTGTGCGAGATATAAATGATAGCAACATTTTTTTCCTTGAGTTCTGCAATAATGCGAAACAAATGCTCGACCTCTGCATCGGTCAGCGAGGACGTAGGCTCGTCCATGATAACAATACGGCTGTCATAGGATACAGCCTTGGCAATCTCAACCATCTGCATCTTTGCAACGGTCAGGTTACCCATCTTCTCATCCGGATCAACGTCCAGATTCAGCTTGTTGAACAGCTCAATGCTGTCCTGCCGCATTTTTTTATGATCGATGATCAGTCCCTTGCGCGGTGCGCGTCCCAGCCAGAGGTTTTCGCAAACGCTGCGCTCGGGAACCGGAGACAGCTCCTGATGGATCATGGAAATGCCGGAATTCAGTGCCTCAAGCGTATTTTTGAACTGGATCTCCTTGCCTTCAAATACAATCTTGCCGGATGTAGGCGGATGAATGCCGATTAGACATTTCATCAAGGTAGACTTGCCTGCGCCGTTTTCGCCCATCAGCGTATGAACGGTACCGGGCCGCACCTTGAGCTGTACGCCTTTCAGTGCGCGTACACCGGGGAATTCCTTGACAATATCGGTCATTTCGAGGATATATTCTTGGCTCACTGCTTTTCACCCCATTATCTTGTTTGATTTAGGAAAGGGACATCGTTTCAATGTCCCTTTCCTCCTGACTGTGTGCTTATTCGTAATCTGCTACATTGTCCGGGGTAACAGGTTCGAACGGTACCCAGCAAATATTGCCAGTCTCATCGGTTTCATAATTCGTACCATCGTTGATTGCCTTGCCCTCGATCAGATTAACTGCAGCCTTCACAGCGCCATAGCCCTGACCGTTGGCATCCTGGAATACGGTCATCGCGAGCGTACCATCCTTGATTGCCTGAATACCATCTACCGTTGCATCGATGCCAACGATCGGGATCGAAGTCGGATCCATGCCCTTAGCCTTCAGCGCCTCTACCGCACCAAGTGCCATCGCATCGTTGTTCGCGATGATGCAGTCAAATTCGGTGTTGCCCAGCAGCGGAGAAATCATGTCCATTGCGTTTGCACGGTCATAATCTGCAACCAGCGGAGCCGCCGCCTGCGTTGCCTTGATGCCATTGTCCTCCAATGCCTTCAGTACGGAAGCGGAGCGCTGTTCAGTATGTACCAGACCCAGCGTGCCCTGCAGCATCAGATACTTAATCTCGGTCTTGCCCTTATCCTTGAAGTAATTAGCCAAAAATTCACCCTGATAGTAACCGGAGGTGTTCTCATTGGAAACAACCGCTACGGACTTGCCTGCTTCCAGAACGCTGGTATCGGACGGTGCGCGGTTAACGAAAACAACCTTCATATCACCGGCAGCCTCGATGCACTGCTGTGCCGTTGCGGCATCTACCAGATTGATCAGCACTGCGTCATCGCCTGCATTTTTAGCAGATTCGATAAACTGGAGCATCTTGCCGGTATCGTTCTGTGCGTCCTGCGAAGCGAGCGTAACGCCAAGCTCATCAGCCGCCGACTTTGAGCCAGCTTCCAACGTGCTCAGGAACTCATCACGCAGCGACATAATCAGCGTCATGCTATAGCCATCGCCCGATGCCTTGTCTCCACCCTGTGCGTTGCCATTCGAACCAGAACTGCCGCCGCAGCCTGCCAGCATGGATGCCATCATTGCCGATGCAATCAATCCTGCGAAAAGTCTTTTTTTCATTTGCTTTTACCTCATCTTTCTCAACTTTTTTCTTAGCCGTACACGTTCACATTTTGGAAAAATGCGATTTACGCTTGCCTTGATTTAGTTTTACACTCTTTTTCGATGTGCGTCAACCGGCTTTTTGAATTTTCACCAAACCGCACAGACGAATCTTATGAAAACTGGTGATTCTGTCTGCACAAAATTGTGATTTTATAGGCTTTGCACGACAGAACGGGGGAATCGCTTATGCAAAACTACCCGCCTCAGATACAGGATCTGGCTGTTAGTCCAATCTCATGATAGCTCGGTAATTGTTGCTGTTTTCGCGTGTTTTGCTCGTTTTACGGCGTTTACGTCAGATATATTGTATGAAAATATGAGCAAAACACGGAAAGCTCGGAAAAGAGTGCATTTTGGCGTGCACGGCGCGAATGAGCAGAATCCGTACACGTGCACAATATTGTGAATACCGCTTTATTCACTTTATATATAGACTTATTATGGGTGTTATGTTATGCTTTAACTATAAAACGGGAAAGGCCCGTTCTGACAGAGGTGATATCATATGGCAATTACTCTGAATCAAATTGCCGAGATTTGCGGTGTGTCCCGCGGTACAGTCGATCGGGCACTCCATAATAAAGGAAATGTTCGCCCTGCGGTGGCGGAGCGGATCAAGGCGGTAGCCAACGAATATGGCTACACCCCCAACCGTGCCGGACTGGCACTGTCCCGCGCATCGCATCCGATCCGCATCGGCGTGATCATTATTTCGGTGCAGACTCCGTTCATGCAGATCGTTCTGGATGCCGCCCGGCGCGAAGCCCGCCGTCTGGCTACGTTCAGCGTGGAGGTCATCTTCCGGCTGTCGCCCTCGCTCGATCCGGTCGAACAGGTCTCGATGATCGAGGAGCTGGTCGAGCAGCATCATATCAGTGCGCTGGCGATCACGCCGCTTGACTGTCTGCTGGTCGAAACCAAGATCAACGAGCTGATCGACCAGCGCGGAATACCGGTCGTTACGTTTAACACCGATCTGCCCAATAGCCGTCGGCTGTGCTATGTCGGGCAGGAAAACCTTTCTTCCGGCCGTACGGTGGCCGAGCTGCTGCGTCTGGTGACGCGGGAGAGCGGCACGGTGGCTACGATCATTACGCCCTGTATGTATCACAGTGCGTACCGCGAACGTCTGAAGGGCTTTAAGGAGGAGCTGCTCACCCCCGACTCGCCGCTTCAGCTGCAGGAGGTCACGCTGCCGAACGATGACAGCAATGTGGTTTACGAGCATACGCTCCGTCTGCTGCAGGAGACTCCCGAGCTGACCGGTATCTACGCGATCACGCCGGGCTATGCGGGCGTATGCAGCGCGCTGATCGATTCCGGCCGCGCACGGGGGGTGCACCTGATCATGCACGATGAGATCCCCGCCAACCTGTACGAGCTTCGGCGCGGTGTTGCGGATTTTGTCATCGGGCAGGATGCGGTGCAGCAGGGCGCACTGCCGCTGTCCCTGCTGGCTGATTACATTCAACTCAAACAGCAGCCGCCGAAGGAGTTTTACCATACCGATATTCGGGTGCTGCTGCGGCACAATATCGAAAATTTGCTTTAATCCGGGTCAGGAGGTATTATGTCTGTTCCGCTTCCGGCATTTCGCCGTGTCAGACTAACACAGCAATGTGTGATTCATCCGCAGGATAAGGGCGGCAACTATCTGCCTTGCGCCTCGGAGGATTGGGTGCTGTTTGTTTCGCTTGCTGCGGACGGGGAGAAGATCATTCTGCGGACCGAGCACCTCTGCCTGCCGATCAAACCCGGCGGCGCGCTGCTGCTGCCGCCGAATGTCTGTCACGAGCTGCCGTTCGTACAGGCACCCTGTCTAATGCTGGGCTTTTCCGCCGCGGATGACGGACAGGCGGTGTTTGAGTTTCCGCAGTTACAGGGAACACCGGCATGGATGTTTCTGCTGCTGCTCTACTCGGAACAGACCACGGCTGCCGCCCGGACACCGCTTTTAGATGCGCTGCTGATGCAGATGGCGCCTATGGCGCATGGCTTCGAGCTGTGTGCGCCGGATGCCGCATTCTCGCTTGCAACCGAGGTATTGCAGCATTTGAACCTGTGCTTTGCCGATGAGCTTTCGCTGACCGAGCTGACCAATCGGTTTCACGTTTCGACCAGCCACATGATCCATATGTTCAAGGCGCAGTTCGGCCTGCCGCCCATTCAGTATATGGTACGCCGCCGGATCGGGGAAGCGCAGCATCTGCTCCGCACAACGGAGGACAGTGCGGGCGATATTGGCGGTCGGGTCGGCATGATCAACCGCAATTACTTTTACCGGATGTTTAAGCGTCTGGTGGGGGTATCGCCGGTTCGATACCGCGAGGTCATTGGCGAACGCCCGGATATGCTGGCTTGAGGAAACGACTTTACGGGATCGAGCAGGACCCGATGGAGATCTGGTCTACGCAGTACGCTGCCATGTTAGAGGTGCTCGCAGCCGCGGATGTCCGTTAAATACTTGGGTCTACGTCAAGCGTTTCGGTATCCTGGAAAATTTTATCCGGTTCATTACTGTTACCTGCACAAGACACAACCCCTGGTTTCCGGTTCCGATCCGGTTTCCGTGGTCTAAATAATCAAGACGTCGGAAACCTCTGCATCATACGCAAAACAACCGAGCGACTGCATTTTCAGCCGCTCGGTTGTTTTGTCTGCGTTGCTCCGCACAGATATCTTATTGTATATAGCGCCGTGCGGCATCACGCCTGCCGCCGTTTCTTCTCCCGGATGAGCGTGGACTTGCTGATGCCGGTGAGCTTGACGACCTGCGCGTAAGAATGGTCCTCAAGCAGAGCCATTGCATGGTCAAGCTGCTCGGTGTCGAATTTGGGCGGACGGCCCTCACGGAAATTCGGGTCGGTGGCGCGCGCGACCGCCTTGCCCTCCTGCGTGCGCTGGACGATCATGTCGCGCTCGAACTGCGCGAACGACAGCAGCACGTTGCGCAGCAGCGTGTTCACCGAGTCGTTGGACAGGATGCCAAGATTCAGCACGTTGATGGTGATGCCCTCGTCGATCATATCGGTGATGAGACCGGACGCCTGCGACACCGACCGCGCGAGGCGGTCGAGCTTTGTCACGATGAGCACATCGCCTTTTCGCAGCTGCGCGCGCAGCCTGTCGAACTCCGGGCGCTCGATCTTCGTACCGGTGAAGGTGTCCGTGTAGATTTTTTCCGCGCCCGCCGCCGTCAGCGCCGCCTGCTGCGCGTCCAAACTGTTGCCGTCGCGCGCCTGCGTTTTGGTGGATACTCTCGCGTAGCCGAATGTCATGTAAATTCCCCCGTTTTCCCGGTTTTGACACCGCGAGTTTTGAATATAGGTTTTGATACCTACATTATAACTTATGACGCTGAGTTTTGCAACCGGTGGCAATACTTGAAGGTTTTGAGACAGGCCGGCACCAACTCAACCGATACTGTACATCCTCTGCCGCACGGCAGCAGATACTCGAAAATGTGATTAAATCGTAATAACTCGCTCATAAAATGTGAATTAACCGAAAATTCTCCCTTTAATTTTGTGCGAGCAATTGCATTTCTTCCTCTGTCGGGGTATAATACCCTCATAAGAGGTGAACCCAAATGCTTTATCTAAAACGTAAAATCGACGCTTTTCTGTCGGAATGGAAAGCAAATCCGGATAAAAAGCCGCTTATCGTCAAAGGGCCGCGGCAGGTCGGCAAGACCGAATCCATTCAGCGCTTTGCTTCGGAGAACTACACGAGCGTTATCACGATCAACTTCGTGGAGGAGCCAAAGTACAAAATGATCACCGCAGACGGCTACAAAGCGGCGGATATCATCAAAAATATCTCGCGCATCGACCCTTCTAAGCGGTTTATTGAGGGCGAAACCCTGATTTTCTTCGATGAACTGCAGGAGTTCCCCGATATTGCGACCGCGCTCAAATTCTTCAAGATCGACGGCCGGTTCGACGTCATTTGCAGCGGTTCCATGCTCGGTCTCAACTACCGTAAAATTGAGAGCAACAGTGTCGGCTATAAGACCGATTACGAAATGTTCTCGCTGGACTTTGAGGAATTTTTGTGGGCCGGCGGCTACGACAACGCCTTTATCGACGATATGCTGACGCACATGCGCACGCTGACGCCGTTCAACGAACTGGAAATGTCGGTCTGCGGCGAGCTGTTCCTCAACTACTGCATTCTCGGCGGCATGCCCGCCGTTGTCCGCGAGTTCATCGAAAAGGGCACGTTTGAAGGCTCACTCGAAACCCAGCGCCAGCTGATCGCGGACTACAAGGAGGACATCCGCAAATACGCGGACGGCATGGACCAGACCCGCATTTTGAACGTGTTTCAGCACATCCCGGTGCAGCTTGCCAAGGACAACAAGAAATTCCAGATTTCCAAGGTCGCGTCCGGTGCGCGTTTCCGCGATTACCGCGGCTGCATTGAGTGGCTGAACGACGCAGGCATGGTCAACATCTGCTACTGCCTGAATTTCCCGGAACTGCCGCTCAAGGGCAATTACGACGAGACAAAGTACAAGCTGTATTTTGCGGACAGCGGCCTGCTCGTCGCCATGCTCGATGAGGAGGCGCAGGAGGACTTGCGCGCCAACAAAAACCTCGGCGTGTACAAGGGCGCGCTGTATGAGAATGTAGTCGGTGAAGCGCTCGTCAAGGCCGGGTATCAGCTGTATTACTACAAGCGCGAGGATTCCACACTCGAGCAGGATTTCTTCGTCCGCACGGCATCCGCGCTCATTCCGGTCGAGGTCAAGGCCCAGAGAGGCACGGCGAAATCTCTCCGCACGCTCATCACCAGCGATAAGTATGAGGATATTCACTATGGCATCAAATTTACCGCCGGGAATGTCGGGTTTAGTGACGATATTTATACGTTCCCGTACTTTTGCGCGTTTCTGCTCAAACGGTATCTGGCGGGTGAGCAGAGCGAAAAGTTGTAACGTTTTAATGTTGTAACTTTATAACTTTACGCTCTGATCGGTATAGAAAAAAGAGAAACTGCAACCGCAGTTTCTCCTTTTTTCATTACTTATTTGCTGCCTTACAGCGGATATAGAAACGTCATAATCTGCGCTCTGGTGCAGTGCTGGTTCGGCGTCACAGTGAGAGCGGTCGGGTTGATGGTAAACGCCCCGCTGTCAGATGCCAAATCGCTTACCGCTTCAAATACCGAGAGTGTCAACTGACCGCTATCTCGTCTACAGTTTGAGTCTAAGCAAATAACATAAATCTCCTCGGACCATACCCTATATTCTATCCGTCTAATCCGAATATAAATCGTTCTAACGTATGAGATGGAAGGTGGATGTGACGCTGTAAATCAATAGTATATAACTTTATAACGTTGTAAAGTTATAACTTTTATTTAGATAAATATTTTATAAAATACAAAATTCCGACAAAATACGCCTTATTTTGTCGGAATTTCTTGCATATAAAGTTCTAACGTTACAACTTTACAACGTTACGCAAAGAACTGATCGAGTGCCTGCCGTACCAGCTCGGACATATCGCAGTCGCGGTGGAAGGCTGCCGCCTTGAGCTGCTTATGCTGCTCCGGGCGCAGACGCACGGTCACCTGCACGGTGGAGGCTTTCTTCTTTTCCGCAGTCGGCGCGGCAGCGGTTTCCTGTGCCGGCTGCGGCTCCTCGTCCTTGCGGCCGATCATATTCTTAAACATTTCCTCTGCGCTGAGTCTTGCCATTACTGTTCCCTCTCCTTCTCCACAAACTCCTTGACGAAATTCAGACAGTCATTCACAAAATTCCGGCTGGCCTCGGAAACGCGCTCACCCTTGGTCTGTGCCTTGCTCTCGATGTAGTCGAACACGTTCTCCTGCACAGCCTGCGCTTCCTTGATGATCACGTTGCTGCGGATGGTCGTGCGGTAAACATCCGCGCCCATGTAGTCCGCGATCTTCTCGGTCAGCTCCTGAATGGTCTTGGTGACACGGGTGCGCTCGGTGCGCGTGAGCAGCACGCCGTCGATCCTGAGCGCTGGATTGGTGTATTTCTTCACCGACTTGTAAGTATCATACAGCTGGGTGATGCCGGACGCTGCAAAGGTCTCCGCCATGGTCGGGATGAGCAGATAGTCGGCAGCCGTCAGTGCGTTCACGGTCAGCAGACCAAGCGACGGCGGACAGTCGATAAGAATGTAATCGTATTCTTCCGCAACGCCGGTCTGCTCGTCGCGCAGCTTCTCTCTGAGCGTCATCTCTTTGCCGACGTTGTGCAGCTCCTGCTCAATGCCCGCAAGGATGGTATTGGCCGGAATGATATCGCAGCTGGGCGTGTGCTGGATGGCCTCCCGCGCCGAGACCGTTCCCTTCATGACCTCGTACATGGTCGCGCTGTCCTGATTTTCGGCAGCTACCGACATCGACAGGTTGCCCTGCGGGTCGCAGTCGATCGTCAGCACGCTGAAGCCCTGCTTTTTCAGACCGGCCGCCAGAATGCCGGTCGTTGTGGTTTTCGCAACACCGCCTTTCTGGTTGGCCAGTGCAAATATCGCAGACATGTTCTCCACCTCTTTCAACTTTATAAAGTTATAACTGTTTAACGTTACTCTTATTATATACCTGTGCAGTTATAACGTCAAGACTGTGTAACTTTATAACGTTATCTCTTTCTATAAGTTCAGAGATTCGTTCAGATCGTGTATTTCTCACTCTTTTCTCTCCTTTTCTGTCAGGAAGATTGAGTAGTGAAGTTTGAATAAAGAAGTTTTAGTAGGTAAGGATTTTAGTATATCAGCCTGTTTTGCATCTGCTCAAAAAGCATCTTGTCTTTCAGCATACTGCCTGTAAACAGAGTACCCTGTAAAATCAGGGTAATGGTATGGCAGACAAAGAAAAATGACGGTCTTTCTGCCGTCATCGGTGTTTGGGGATGGAAATATGATTTTCCGGGCACGACCATAAGCCATGAGGTCAATCATGGCTTAAAAAGTTATTCGGTTTCCTGCGAATGGCGTTTTGCTTTTACGCGCTTGAGCCACTCCAGTTCCCAGTCGGCCAGCGGCTGCTCGGATGTGCCGGTGCTGACTGGCTCGGCCTGCGAAGGCTGCAGCAGCTTCTGATGGTAGGTATACAGGGAAGTCTGTAAGTACGCAACCGGGTTGTCGATGCGGCCGAAGTCGATCGTGACGCTGTTCAGAAAGCGTTCCATGCTTTCCTGAGAAATACGGCGGGAGATCTGCTCGCGATGCTCCTGCGTGACCGCAGCGCCCTTGATGAACAGCTTGTCTGCGTACTTGATGTTGCAGACTGCCGTTACGACCGTTCCGGTCAGCTCGCTGCCAAACTGACGGCGGAGCGCGTCGGCGTTGATCTGCTGCTCGATCTGCCTGCGCAGCTTGCGGCGGACGGCACGCGGCTTGTCTTTTTTGTTAACACACACGTTTTTACGGATGCGGGAAACCTGCGTTTTGATCTTCGCAAGGAAGCCGTCGATCGTGGCTACGGTGGAGACAGAGCCGTCGATGTGGTAATTGGTCAGATACGGCGTTTCCAGATCGGGCGTCTCGCAGATCTCATACTCGTATGTCCAGCGGTTTTCCTCGCCCGCCGGGTGGCGGTGTTGCTTGAGCAGACCGGAAATCTTGAAGCGCTTCCAGAGCGTCGAGAAATGTTTTACTTTTTCCATGCAGAACGCGCGGATTCCCTCGGGACGGAGAACGAAGTCGGGAATCTTCATCAGATGGCTGACGAGGGCGAACAGTCCCTTGCTGGCAAGGGAAATGGTCTTGTCGCGCAGGACCGAGGTGGAAATGTTGGTGTAGTCGCGCTGCGCACCGGAAATGCAGGCAACATCACCGTTCGGGCGGTCGATGGACGGGGAATAGACGAAGTCCACCGGCTCGGACGGGTGCTGCATCAGGTTGTAGACATGACAGAACGCACCATTTTCCGCCTGGGAGAAATAGTGCTGCAGGTATCCCTTTTGCTTGAGCTCCTTCCACGCCGCATTCAGCAGGTAGGCGCTGTCCGAGCAGGCATAGCCGAGACGGCGCTTGCTGAGCGCGAAATCCGGCAGGCCGACAAAAGACTTGATGACGGCAAACAGACCCTTCGCCTCGAGAGAAAGCGTTCTGTCGCGCAGAACTTCATTGTAGATTGTGGTGTAGCCGGCTGCGAACATTGCTTTCCCTCCTTTCCGATGGTCGATTTTTGCAGAAGAAACAAAAAATCGTCTGATGCTCTCACACCAGACGATTGAAAAACCATGTCTAAATTCGTATCAAAAATCGAAAATTCGTAATGTTGCACAAGTAAAATGTGCCGTGTTAAGCAGAAAAATTGATTTTTGTCGAAAAACGCGCGTCTTATTGACATAACCGCTTGTTGAATGTATAATGATTATACAGTAAGCGGTATGCGCCATTTGGCGCGTTACTGGTCTCAGGCTAGTGAGATCTTACCGCCCGCTGGTGTTGGAAGCACCAAGTGGCGGATACCGTTTATAAAAGAGCTGATGCTTGCAGGCATTGGCTCTTTTGTTTTTCCTGTAATTAAGAATACCATGGAAAATAAGGAATGTCAATCTTAATCAGGTGAAGTTGAAAAATACTCGGAAGAGTTGGGTTTTTTAGAATGAATCCGGGTTTTCCGGATATACTTGCAATGCCGCCTGATATGCGGTATACTATCGGTAGGCAAAAGGAAATCAGTATATCCATACTGAACAGCGAAAAGCCCCGGAGGTCACGACTCCGGGGCTTTTCTTATCTTTTGGGAGCAGGCAGATCAAACCTGAGGATGGCTACCAGCTTACTTTCTGTCCATCCATTTGCAGATGTAGTAGGCTACTACGCTTGCCGCAACAGAGAGTATAAAGGAAATCAGCCAATCCATGCTGAACACCCCCTTCCTCTACCTGTATGGGGGTGGTAGCCTGTACAGTATACCATGGATGTCGGATTGCAGCAAGGAAAGCCGGATATAGGTACAGTAGGGGAGCAGATGTTTGACTTCTCGGAATAAGACTTTCTGATTCGGATATACTTGCAAAGCCTACTGATATGCGGTATACTATCAGTAGGCCAAAAGATGAGAGTGTCCATACTGGACACAAAAATCCCCCAGAGACGCAACCTCTGGGGGATTTTCTATTCCGTTTTGTAGCAGGTGGCTTAGGCCTGAGGCTGGCTACCGATTATTTATCTCAGTCCAACCATTTACAGATGTAATTGGCGATTACACCTGCCACAACAGAGATAACAAAAGATGAGAGAATTTCCATACTGGAACACCCCCTTCCTCTACCTGTATGGGGGTGGTAGCCTGTACAGTATACCATGGATGTCGGATTGCAGCAAGGAGTGTCGAATATGGTTGCAATGATTGCGGCTATGCAGTATACTTTTAATAAGAAATGGTGAAAGTGTCCATGGGGCACGAGAAAAGCTCCGGTGTTTCTGCACCGGAGCTTTTCTATTTGGGTAAGACTACATAAAGTTATAAAGTTACAAATTTATAACTGTTCAACGCTAAAACTTTGAATTGAGAGTCTATTAGAAGAAAAGGTTCTTTTTTCACAATATAACCGAAAGGAGCAGCGAAATGGTACAAAGATCGGTTTGCCTATGCGACGGAAAATACATCGGCATTGAGAGTATTTTCACAGTCATTGACGGAAAGCAGATCAATATTCCGGACAAGCTGTCCGCGCTTCGCACTAGAAGTCGCAAAGGTGAGCTGTTTTGTCCATGCGGCTGCGGTGCAAACCTTATTCTCGTTGCTGGAGACAGAAACCTGCGCGCACAGCATTTCCGTCTGAAGGACAGCGCCAGACAGCACGAGTGCACTGCTGAGACCGAGAGACCGCACTCAATCTATTCCAAAATCGTGCTGAAATGCTGGCTGGATGAAAAGCTGAACGTGTCCGATGTGGAAACGCGGGTTCCCATCTGTCTGGTCGGAGACACGGCGCGGAAATACGAGTTTTCGTTTGTGTCGCGGACGAGCAAACTTGCGGTTAGTTACAGCTGTAACCGCGCGAATCTGTCAGACGAGAAGATGGAAATTCTCCGTGCGAACAGCAGCGGTATTCGATTGATTTATATTGTTGATGCGTTGAACAGCTGTGGCAACGGTCAGTATCCGGAAGCATTGATGAAAGTGCAGGAGCGGCAGGGATATTGTCTGCTGCTGGACGTTGAGGAGATGGAGTATTCCACGGCGAAGCTGTCTGCGGTTTTCTACGCGCAGGACTGTACCGGTCTGTGGCGTGAGATCGAGTTTGCAGCAGGCGCGCTGCGTGAATTTTCGATCAGCGAGTACGGACGGCTGCTCTATCAAAACGCGCCGCTGGCTGCTCTGTGTGAATGGAAAAAAAGCGAGTTTGAGCGCGAGGTACAGCAGGAAAAAATACGGCGAGAACAGCAGATGAAAGAGCTGCTTGAGCGTCCAGAGCGCGAGCAAAAGCAGCGGCCAAAACGAACGCAGACGCTGCCGGTCCGCAGACCGCAGAATACAAAAAGTGAGCGGCAGCGCGCGATGGAAAAACTGGTTCACGAGAAGGAAGAGGCCGGCCGCCGCGCGCAGAAAAAACAGAGAGAAGAAGCGTTTCGGCAGACGCTTGCGGAGCAGCTTAATCAGCAGGAAACGCAGGTCATTGACCCGGACGGAAACCGCTGGGTTAAATGCCGGTACTGCGGCCGGGTGGACAAAACGACAGCGTTTTCGTCTTATGGTGGACGCGGCAGTGTGAACCTCGGAACCTGCAAAATCTGTGATCGGAAGCCTGTATCGGAGCGCCGGTTTATTCAGAAATAGAGTATCGTACCTGTGAAAATTTTTCACGGTCTGCAGCAGCAGTTAGAGAAGAAAAAAGCAAGAAAACAGCATCTGTATGGCAAACAGAAATGTGCTTTACTATACTAAAGGTTAAAGATTCCGCAAGCATAAGGTTTTGGATAGCCACAAACCTGTTTCCTCAGTGGAATTTCCCCTGAAACATAGAATAGCCACGACAAGGAGAAAATGAAAAATGAGAAAACGCAATCATCAGATCATTGTGCGTTTGGATGATGAAGAACTGCTCATGTTAAAGAGAAAAATCCACAGAAGCGACCTGACAATGGCGGAGTATTTCCGCCTGCTGATCGAAAATGGAGAGCTCAAGATGATTGACCAAGATGTTCAGCATGACATGCGGCGGAAGCTGCAGGGCATCGCTGTGAATATCAATCAAATGGCGCGGCTTGCGCACATCTCCGGCAACGTTGATACGCAAACGCTCAAAAAGATTTCCGGGCAGCTTGAGAAGATCGAAGAAGAATTTGCAAAGCTGAGATAAAAAGCGGTCGCGGTCTGCATCATGCTCGGCGTCGTTCCCGGCACGCTGTTTCTTAAGCTCGGCTCTCCGGGGATCATCAAAGCGCTGCTCGGCGTGTTCATCATCGGACTGGGTATCGAAATGGCAACGCGCGGCCGTGCTAAACCGCACCGCCCGAACGCGCTGGCACGAACGCTTATCTCGTTCGCATCTGGCTTTATGGCGGGACTGTTCGGCATCAATCTGCTGTTTCTCGCCTATATGGAGCGCATTGCCGAAAACCGTCAGCAGTTCCGCACAAATGTCTGTTTTGTGTTTCTGATCGAAAACATTTTTCGCACGATCACCTATCTGTACAACGGTATGTTCTCGGTTTTCACCTTGCAAATTACCGCGATCTCTGTCACGGCGGCGATCATCGGTCTCGCTATCGGTGGCCGGATCGACCGCCGCATTGATGAGAAACGCGCGAAGAAGGCAGTTTCATTCACAGGCGGCAGGTCTTTTTCATCTGCAAATCAGACTGTCGCAGTAAGTGTCCGGTGTTGTGATGAAGCTGCTGAATCAGGCTGGGTGCAGCAGCCTGCTAACGAAAAAACTTGTCGTCAGAATTGGCAAGGCTGGAAAAACACCGAAGGAGCAGCTCATTGACCACTCCTTCGGCAGGAGCATCTTCCCCAATATGGATGCCAAGTGGCGCGCGTCTACGAGCGCACGGCGCTGTTCAACCAGACGGAAATTCAGACGGTACGGACTGGGAGTGACAAATTACAAAAGGGTCACAGGGAAATTCCCTGTTGAGCTGGATTTGCACCATCAAATCCGTTGCTTGTCAGACCGATACCGCACAATTTTGCCATAAAGAGAACTCGGAGCACACAGCCTGAAATTCAGCTGTGTGCTTCGGGTTTATTGGGCAGCGGCAGGCGTGGAGATCAGTTGATTTTTGCTGCCGTAAGGGAAAAGTGCTTCTGAAGCTCGAACAGGGTCCGGTCTGGTTTCGGTACGAGCAAGAGTACTAAAAACAGCTATGAGAATTTGGATAATACTAACGAAATAATTGCAAATTTTCGTTTGGCTATTGTGTTTATTTTGCAAATGTGCTATATATAAGACAAGCAATTCATACGTATGCAAAGAGGTGAAAACAGTTGAAAACGATTACTTCCGTCGAACTTGCCAAATTAGCTGGTGTGTCGCAATCAACGGTTTCCCGTTGCCTGAATGACAGTCCGCTGGTTTCAGAAAAAACCAAGGCAAGAGTCAAAAAGCTGGCGGAAGAATACTCCTTTCAGTTTAACACTAATGCACGGGGGTTAAAAACCAACCGCACCGGTGTGATCGGATATGTATTCTCAGAGGATTTTACCGGCTTTGCAAACCATTATATTCAAAGTGACATTTACTATCGCATACGTATGCAGCTTGTAAAGGAAGGGCTGGATCTGGTGCCGGTGTTCGATGAAGGGAAATACGGTGAGTTTTTTTCCATCGAAAAGAGTATCAGCAATCGACGGTTTGATGCCCTGATCTTTAACCGACCGCAGGTGGATGAGCGAGTCAAAAGCCTGCTGCATGAAACAAAAATTCCATTTATCTATATTTACGATACGAATGAATCACTGGATGAGTCGTATATGATCGCACCGAGCCATTCACAGATTGGCGGACTGGTCGGCAAGGCGTTTTGCGAAGCTGGCTATACACGATTTGTGGAAATTATCGGACCGCAGGATCGAATCGACGTTATACATAAACATGAAGCTTTTGCACGTGTTTTGCATCAGCATGGGCATAAGTTGTCAGATACGCACATTCTGCATGCAGATTACAACATGAAGCAGGCTACGCAGCAGGTTTTGGAGCATATTGAACTGTTCCAGCCGGGTACAGCGTGTTTTGCGCAGAACGATATGATGGCATTAGGCGCGCTGGAAGCACTGCGCGAGCAGGGCATTCAGGTGCCGGATGATGTGGCTCTGATTGGTTCGGATAATATCCCGATGGGCAGTTGGTTTACGCCGCATTTAACCACTGTGGCAGTAGATTATGACAGGATTATCAATTTAACAGTAGAATGGGTCATGGCAATGGCATCGAACAAACTGCCGGATACCTACCGGTATATACTGGACAGCAAATTGATCATCCGAGACACATTCTGTCCCTCAGCAGGAGAATAATTCTTTTATTCTTCGCAAATGAATACGTATGCAAACGCGGAAAAGCGTTTCAATTATAAAAAGAAAGAAGGAAAAGCAAATGAAAGGGAAAAAATTGATGGCTATGCTGATGGCAGGTTCCATGCTGCTGGCAGGTCTGACGGGCTGCGGCGGTGCCAATGCAAAGGGCGGCGGTGCTGCGGCAAGTGCGGATGATTACCCGAATGGTCCGGTAACAGTCATTTGTCCGTGGGGTGTCGGCGGCGGTGCCGATGTCATTGCCCGCAAGATTTCGGAGGTGGCCAAGAATTATTTTGATCAGCCGATCATTGTAGAAAATCACACAGGCGCTTCCGGCACCATCGGCATGATGGATGCCATGGATGCGGATGCGGACGGTTATACTATGGTCGTCGCCAACGGTCCGTTATTTTCGTTGACTCCGAAGTACATCGATGTATCCTATGATCTTTCTGATTTCACTATGCTGCGCGGTATGCGTCAGGTTTCGCTGATGATCCTCACTAATCCGCAGAAATCCGGTATGAAGACGTTTGATGATCTGATCAACTACGGCAAAACGCATAAGATCACGTATGCAACTTCCTCCGGCCCGGGCGGTGACCAGTACGTTGTTTCTTCTGCAATGTTCAAGTCGCTTGGTATCGAAGCGGAGCCGGTCGTTATGGGCAGCGAGGCAGAATCGATCAATGCAGTGGTTTCCGGTCAGGTAGACTGCGGTCTGGGTACGCCTCCGGCATACTACTCGCATCAGGAAGAGGGTACGATCCAGGCGGTCGCAACTTTCTATCCGGAAACGGTTCAGACTCCGTACGGTGAAGTAAAGTCCATCAAGGACTGGGATGTTGATGTTGAATTTGCCGGCATGGACTGTCTGGCTGTTCGCTCGGACGTTCCGCAGGAGATTGTAGACAAACTGAATGCAATGCTCGATGACGTATATGCCGATTCCAAGTTCACCGGTTTTATGGACGAGATGGGTTATCCGCTGTGGGATGCCAAGGGTGACGAAGTGACGAAGTTTATCGAGGATCAGATGGACAGCATGGACAAATACGTGGAGATGCTCAAGTAACAGGCTGGTCTGTTTAAGGCAATACCGCACAATTAAAGCGGCGGCTCCTTGCGCAGGCTCCGGTCGCACTGCCGCGGTGCTTTGCGAAAATTATGCGGTATTGCCTTTTAATCTGGTATGAGAGGTGACAAGATTGAAAGTAAAGCTAAATTCGAATATGATAACAGGCGTTCTGTTTCTGATCGTTTCTGTTGCCCTGCATATTCTGATACCATCGCAGATCCGGACGTATGAAACCAGCGCGGTGACTGCTGCAACAGTTCCGACGCTTCTGATCCGCGGCATGATACTTTGCAGCGTAATCTTGCTGGTGCAGGGTATCCTGTCCAAGGAAAAGACCGAATACACGATTTCAGGAGCCATTTTTACCAAAGAAAATCTGCTGCGGCTGAAACCGGTAATCTATATTGCCATGCTGATCGCATACGCGCTACTGCTTCCGCATATTGGATTTATCATTTCCTCGCTGCTGCTTGCCAATGGCATTCTGCTGTATTTCGGTACGAGAAAATGGTGGTTCTATGCGATTGCCAGTGCAAATGTAATCGTTGCGTACTTTGCATTTCAGGCAATGAGCGTGACTCTGCCATAAGAAGGAGGAAGCGCATATGTTAGATAACTTGATGACCGGTTTGGCGCTGATGGCCTCGGCAGAGAGCTTCATTGCAATTTTCATCGGTCTGCTGGCAGGTATCATTATCGGTGCCATTCCGGGTTTGACTGCGGATATTGCGATCATCCTGTGCCTGCCGATTACATACAGTATGGATCCGATCCCGGCGATGCTTCTGCTGCTTGGCTTGTATTGCGGCGGCACATACGGCGGCTCCATTACTGCAATTTTGATCAATACACCGGGTACGCCCTCGAGCGCAGCGACTGTGCTGGATGGTTATCCGCTGACGCAGCAGGGCAAGCCGCTGAAGGCTCTGACGATGGCGCTGTATGCCTCGTTTTTCGGTGGCCTGTTCAGTGCACTGGTATTGCTGTTTGCTGCACCGAGCATTGCACATTTCACACAGATGTTTGGCCCTCCGGAGTATTTCTGCATCGCAGTGTTTGGCTTGTCTATTATTGCAAGCATCTCGAACGGCAATATCATCAAGGGTCTGCTCGGCGGCCTGATCGGTATTTTCATTGCACTGCTGGGACAGGATTCGGTCAGCGGTACACTTCGGTTTACCTTTGGTGTCCGTCGACTGGGCGCCGGTATCCCGCTGATCGTTACGCTGGTCGGTCTGTTCGCAATTGCCGAATTGCTCAGCCGCTCGGATTATAATCCGCGTACAGATGCAACGCGTAAGCAGCATTTGAAGCTGGACCATGAGAAGCTGTCATGGGGAGAGATCAAGCGCTGCCTCAAAACAATGACGATCTCTTCGGTGATTGGTACGATTGTAGGTGCTATCCCGGGTACAGGCGGCGGCATTGCAGCCTTTATCAGCTACGATCAGGCGAAAAAGACCTCCAAATACCGTGATCATTTCGGTCACGGCGAGATCGAAGGCGTTTCCGCAACCGAGTCTGCCAATAATGCAACGACCGGTTCTACATTGATTCCGCTTACAACACTGGGCGTGCCCGGTGACGGTTGCACGGCAATTCTTCTGGGTGCATTTATGCTGCAAGGCATGGTGCCCGGTCCCTCCATGTTCAAGGAGCACAGCGATATTCTATACGGCATTATGATTGGTCTTGTCGTTATCAATATCCTGATGCTGATTATCGGTCGTGTGTTTACCCCGCTGTATGCCAATATCACACGCATTCCTTATGAGCTGATGAGCGCAATCATCATTGTTTACTGCATTACCGGTGTCTATTCGAGCGAAGCCAGCACATTTCAGGTACTTCTGGCGGTCATCATCGGCGCATTTTCGTTCCTGCTGCGCAAGCTTGGATTCGGTGTTGTACCGATCATCCTCGGCGTAGTTCTTGGTGATCTGGTGGAAACGAATTTCCGCAACTCGATGGTAATGTCCGGCAATTCTCTGTCCATCTTCGTAACACGGCCGTTCAGCCTGTTGTTCCTTGCGCTGGCTGTGCTTTCGATTGGAATGTTCTTCTACAAGGCAGCAAAGGACAGAAAAAAGCAAAAAACAGAGTTAAATTAAAAAGGAGTTTCAGATGAAGTATTATACTGAGCCGAGCCGGGAGATCCCGGTTGCGGCAGAAACGGAAGTCCTTGTTGTAGGTGGCGGCCCCGCAGGTTTCGGCGCCGCCCTGCACGCAGCACGCATGGGACGAAAAACGATGCTGATCGAGCAATACGGCGCGGTCGGCGGTGTAGCAACCACGGGCATTATGAGTCATTGGACCGGCAGACAGGACGGCGGCTGCTTTGAAGAGCTGCGCGAAAAGGCACGCGACTGTGAAGCGGAGCAGGTCATCAATCCGGAAAAACTGCGTATTCTGATGCTGGATATGCTGATGGAGGCCGGCGTTAATGTACAGCTGTACACAGGCTTCAGCGATGTCATTATGGAGGGAAACCGCGTTGCGGGTGTAATCACAGAGAGCAAATCCGGCCGGGAAGCGATCCTGAGCAAAATGGTGATCGATTCGACCGGCGACGGCGATGTGGCCGCACGTGCGGGCGTTCCGTTTGAAAAGGGACGTTCGACGGACGGCGGTATGCAGCCGATGACGATCATGTTCAAGGTTGCCGGCGTAGATATGGATCGCGCCATGTTCTTCTGGGGCTTTGAGGATACGGTCCAGCTGCCGGAAGGCGATCTGCAAACACTCGGTCGTCAGGAATTACCCTCTCCGGCAGGTCATATCCTGCTGTATCCTTCGTCGCTCCCCGGCGTTGTCACAGTCAACATGAGCAATATGACCGATGTGGACGGCACAAATGCAAGAGATCTGAATCGTGCTGAATACGTATGCAGAAAGCAGCTTCCCGAGATTATTGCATTTCTGCGCCGCCATGTGCCGGGATATGAAGGCTGTTATCTGATCGACAGTGCCGATGTGATCGGTGTGCGTGAAACCCGCCGGTTTGAGGCGAATTATCAGCTGAATGAGCAGGATATTGCGCAGGCTCGTACCTTTGAAGACTGGGTAGTTACCAAGTCGAATTTCTTCTTTGATCTGCACAATGTAGAAGGCGCCGGACTGGATGCCAATGGTGAATACAAGGCGTTCAAGCAGCCGAAACCGTATACGATCCCGCTGCGCTGCTTTGTACCAAAGACGGTGGAGGGTATTCTGCTGAACGGACGCAATATTTCGGGTACGCATAAGGCACACTCCAGCTATCGCGTAATGCCGATTGTAATGAATATGGGGCATGCTATGGGTATTGTTGCCGCGATGTGTGTTGCGCAGAACAAAAAGCCGCTGGAATTGGATATTCACGAAGTGCAGGATGAACTGCGCAGAACGAATGTAGAACCGTAAACTCAGGAAAGGAGACACAGTTAATATTATGCTGAAACGAATGCCCCGCACGATTGCAGCAGAGCAGTCGCTGAAAAGCGGACTGTTCAAGCTGAGAGATATTGCCGCCTGTGCTTATGGCAATGGAAAGTGGATTCAATACCGGGATGCCGCAGGCACCTGTAAGCTTACGATGTCCATGGGAGAGATCGTAAAAAACGCCAGTCCGGAAGATGTTGAAGTGTCAAAGGCGCTTGCAGTGCTGTCGACAGGTACTCTGCCGGAGAACGGCGTAAAATCTATGGTGATTCTGCTGGTATCTCTGTTGGAAAAGGCTGAACAGCTCGGCTGCACGGAAGCGGATGTAAACGCAGTTTATGCGCTTCTGGAATATGCGGCAGAATATCTGCCAGCTATCGCGAAAGAGAATAACGGTGAGCTGCTCGGCAGCGTGCTGCCGTACATGACACTGATTAAGCCATTGAACAAACGGGCGCGTGAACTGGGCAATGAACGTGCAGCAGCAACGATGGAATATGCCCTGACAACGCTGCTCCTGACGTTTACCGAAGCCAACGGTGCAAATGGATACGGTGTATATGAACGCATGAAAGCACTGGCGCCCAATCAGTTTTTCAGCCTGAATCAGGTTGGCATTGAGAGATCAATTTCCGTGGATAGTCCTTATACTGACATCTGGACGATGGGATTTGATCCCATCGACGGAACGATTAAGGATTGTCGCGACATGGTATATCGCGATAAAGAGGAGGACGTACGAAACGTATTACTCGCGGTGAAGAATGCCCTGCAGGTTATTTGGAATATTGCCGCAAGTCTGTGATACGTGAATACACTGTCTGAGACAGCAGGTATGAAATCGCTCCAGCGATCGGCGTGTATTTACCCAATCTTCATGACCGGATAAACAAATATCCGACTCCTCCTGTTTGTTTTTCAGATCTCAGTTGTCGAAAATCATATCACCCTACTTTACCCCAAAGGAGCTTCCACGCATGGCGATGGAGGCTCCTTTATTTTTCCGGCTCGCCGAACTGACAGCGCCATTTACTGGATCGCAGGTCACTACCGTCGGCTCACTGACTGTCCATTCTACCTCATCGTTCGGAATTCGATCTCCGGTAGTAGGATTATAGGCAAATATGTTGCTAACCTGTTCACAATCGTCGATTCCCAAGACTTCGTGATCGGCTGCAGCGCCAGCGGCTCCTGTGCGGCCGAATCACCAGTGCGGCAGCGCGACAGAATTTCGCTCATATCTTTTGAGGGCATACAGAGATCTCCTGAAACTTATACGTCCTTGTGACTGCCGATGTATACGCTGTAGCTCGCGCCATCCCATGCAACAGCCTGATCGAGTGCATTGGCAACGGCGCGGACCGGCAGATAGGTCGTGCCCTTGTAAAGCAGCACGTCAACCGTCTTGCCGTTGACGTCGGTCGGAACAATCAGCTTGTCGTTTACATAGACCTTAACCCCGGTTTCAACAGCCAGCTTTTCCATTCGACGTTTCGCATTGTACTCGCCCGAGGCCTTGCCGCCCAGAATGGACGACTGCGAGTTGGCGATGGCTTTCAGCTTGGAAAGTGCGATTTCCGGTGCGGGAGCCAGGTTATCATAAGGGTTACACATATTCCATGCATCTGGACCGTCAGCGGTTATATTATATTGTTTTTTTATGTCGTCCTGCCATGCGTTCAGTTCAGCCCAGCCTGCACTTACATCTATATTTTTGCCAGTTGTGTAGTCCGTCATCCACACAACCGGTCCATTATCTCCCCAGTCCTCATTTTCTCGTAAACCCCAAGTGACTTTCCATTGCCCGTCCACTACGGTTTCAACCAGACTGATAAGACCGACATCATCTTCTCCGACTGTGGAGCCATTGGCTTCCCAAAACAGGTACTTTTTCCCATCGCGTTCACCAATATTAATGGTTCTCTTGAAATAATCCGGATCATTCTGAGAAAAAGGACTAATTACCTCGTGCTGTGCAATGCAATTTGCTTTACTGCCATCCCAGTGATAAACCATATAGGTGCTGTGCTTATTCGTTCCCTTAGCGTTTTTCTCCTTCGTATTGCAAACGCAAAGCAGTTCTTCGTTTCCGTCGCCATCGAAATCAATCAGCATAGCCGTCACCAGACCGCTTATAATACTTCCGCTGACAGCACGCTTGCCGTACTTGCTTTGCAGCTGCTCGATCACCGAAACATACGCTTTTGCACGGTTTACCGCATTCTGGTCTACCTTATGTTCGCCGAGATACGCACTGGACGTCGTTCCATCCCATGCGATCGGCACATTGAGCGCCGCAGATACCGCGCGAATCGGCAGATAAGTCGTACCATTATACAGCATTGGCTCTACCGGATTGCCGTTTGCGTCACCCGGATTGAGCTTCTGGTCATCCACATAAACCGTAACACCACGCTCTACGGTAATGTTCTTCTGCGTCAGCGCGGACGCAAACGGCATACTCATCACCAGTGCCGCACCAAGCAGACCAGCGGTCAGCCGCTTGCCGAATATTTTCATCGCTTGATTTTCATGCTTGTTCATACTTTTCTCCCCTTTTGGACGAAAACCCTGAATATAACCTGATTATACCACAGTTTCCGACTATTTACTATTCTCATTGCATTCAATACATGAATAGGATATAATGGTGTCAATATAATTTACATTAACACGAAACAGGATAAGGGGTATGAAAATGAAAAAAAGACTGATCTCCATTGCAATGGCGGCTGTTATGGCGGTTGGAAGTATTCCGGCGGCAGGCGCACTGCTTGATGGCTTCAACAATACGAGTACTTACTCCGATCAGTTTACGGATGTGCCCTCAACAGCATGGTATTACAATTCGGTCAAATCGGCTTATGAACTTGGGATTACTGCCGGTACGAGCGCATCTAAATTTTCACCCGATCAGAATTTAACTACCGATCAACTGACCGTTTTTCTGGCGCGCATTCATGCGGCATACCATCACAATGAAATCGTCGAAGTGCAAAATCCATCGAGCTGGACTGATAAGTACTATTATTATGTAGAGCAGTATATCGACAGCAGTTATCGAGACAGTATTTTCGGTGGCAGGGATAATGAGCAGCGCTGGCATTTTGCATACTGGATCAGCAAGGCGCTGCCGGATTCTGCATATACCGCTATTAATAATGTGCCGGATGGACAAATCCTTGATTTGACCGAAAATAAAATTTATACCGAAGACGGGTCTTTCGATGAGATCTCCGACCGCATCTATATGCTTTACCGTGCAGGCATTCTGACCGGCAATACGGCATACGGACATTTTAATCCGAAAGGATATGTTACCCGTGCAGAAGTAACCGCAATTATTACCCGTATGATCGATCCGGATCAGCGTAAGACATTTCAGCTGAAAGCAAAACCGACCTCCGGTCCTGCGAGCTTTTTAGGTGAATATTTTGCTTCTGACAATGACGCAAGCCGTCCATGGCTCGGCTGTTCGCTTGAAATTACAGATGTAACAGACAAGGAAGTAACCTTTCAGTTCGACCACATCAAGTCCGGACGCGTGATTCTTTTCACGGCAGAGAAAGCGAAATTTACTTCTGCGAATACAGCAGTTGCAAACGGAACCGCGTGCTATTCAGAAGTTCCCTCAACGATGGAGAAGATTAAATATGTGCTGACGTTTACTGATCATAATATCAATGTTAAAACGTATGGCAGCGACCCTTACCGCTATAGCTATAATGTCAATTTCACCAGTACAGGCGCAATGAATTAACAGCAGTATATATTCATACACCAGTTTACAACTTTATAAATGATAGACTTGTTGATGAATCAGCTGTTTTAAGGCCTTTAATAACCTGCTTTTTTCCTGAAATTCAGGCATAACCTGCCGGATCATGGAGGCTGCCAGTTCCGGTTTAGATTCTTTTTTCTGCCACATACGATAGCCAGGAGGACCGAAAAGGAAATATTATGTTACAAAAATTATATGTTTTTTTCAGAAAAGAAACCGTTTTGTCAATTGCAGTGATCCTGGCGCTTCTTTCTATGTTCTGGG